>Ga0256865_1000005_pt1:80000-91586 | contig 91586 bp, 56 predicted proteins | sample RVTome_14_FD_187337 | JGI IMG/M metagenome (GOLD analysis project Ga0256865, IMG submission 187337) | Soil microbial communities from uranium-contaminated site in the Upper Colorado River Basin, Wyoming, United States - RVT145D125 HiSeq ... | reverse complement strand
ACAAAAGTTATCGTTTAGTTCTTCACTACTCGTACAGGAAGGCCTCTCCTTCTGTATGGGGGGAATCCTTTATTCTCAATCAAGATGCCTCAACTGGATAAATTCACTTATTTCACACAATTCTTCTGGTCATGCCTTTTCCTCTTTACTTTCTATATAGCCATATGCAATGATGGAGATGGACTACTTGGGATCAGCAGAATTCTAAAACTACGTAACCAACTGCTTTCACACCGTACGAACAACATCCGGAGCAAGGACCCCAACAGTTTGGAAGATATCTTGAGAAAAGGTTTTAGCACCGGTCTATCCTATATGTACTCCAGTTTATTCGAAGTCTCCCAATGGTGTAAGGCCGTCGACTTATTGGGAAAAAGGAGGAAGATCACTTTGATCTCTTGTTTCGGAGAAATCAGTGGCTCACGAGGAATGGAAATGAACATATTCTATTTGATCTCGAAGTCCTCATATAGCACTTCTTCCAATCCTGGATGGGGGATCACTTGTAGGAATGACATAATGCTAATCCATGTTCCACACGGCCAAGGAAGCATCGGTTTTTAATCTCATTATGACTTGGTCGTTCAGAAGAGATTCTTTCTCGATCAGAATAGTGGAATGGAAGGCACTACAAGAAAGATATACTCCTTTTCAAATCGCCCCGCGAAGACAGACGTTCAGAAAGGTTCTCGAGATTCTCAATCGCTCTTTTTTTAGTGGGGAGGAATAGTACGGGAAGGGAGCGAGACCAAGCCGAGCCACTAGTAGAGTAAGCCCTTCCCACGTGTCAAAATGAATTGCAGCCTCAACCAGAGAGATCAACCTGCGCCTTTGATGTTAGGCCCCGGCGGAAAGTTTTCCGAAACCGAACTGAATGGAATTGTTACTTTCCAAAAATGCTTTCTGAAAAGAAAGAAGGTCCATTTTCCCACGTAGTTCGTCGGTCAAACCAACGATTATCTTCTCAAAGTAATAGGGAGATCCTTTTCTAGTTAGACTTCTTGCAATGAAAGAACCATCCCTTCCTATTTGTTTGTCCTGTCAGATAGAAAGAGAGACCCCAAAGATCTTTACCACACCACTTTAGGGGGCGGGGGTGAAGGGGGGGTTTACATGCAACCGAGGCAAAGTTGTTTATGATTGAATCTCAGAGGCACTCTTATCATTTGGTAGATCCAAGTCCATGGCCTATTTCGGGTTCACTCGGAGCTTTGGCAACCACCGTAGGAGGTGTGATGTACATGCACTCATTTCAAGGGGGTGCAACACTTCTCAGTTTGGGCCTAATATTTATCCTATATACCATGTTCGTATGGTGGCGCGATGTTCTACGTGAATCCACGTTGGAAGGACATCATACCAAAGTCGTACAATTAGGACCTCGATATGGGTTTATTCTGTTTATCGTTTCGGAGGTTATGTTCCTTTTTGCTCTTTTTCGGGCTTCTTCTCATTCTTCTTTGGCACCTACGGTAGAGATCGGAGGTATTTGGCCCCCAAAGGGGATTGCGGTTTTAGATCCTCGGGAAATCCCTTTTCTTAATACTCTTATTCCCCTTTCATCCGGAGCTGCCGTAACTTGGGCTCATCATGCTATACTCGCGGGGAAGGAAAAACGAGCAGTTTACGCTTTAGTAGCTACCGTTTCACTGGCTCTAGTATTCACCGCCTTTCAAGGAATGGAATATTATCAAGCGCCCTCCACAATTTCGGATAGTATTTATGGTTCTACCTTTTTCTTAGCAACTGGCTTTCATGGTTTTCATGTGATTATAGGTACTCTTTTCTCGATCATATGTGGTATTCGCCAATATCTTGGTCATCTGACCAAGGAGCATCACGTTGGCTTTGAAGCAGCTGCATGGTACTGGCATTTTGTAGACGTGGTTCGGTTATTCCCATTTGTCTCTATCTATTGGTGGGGAGGTATATGAAGGAACGAATCAGTGGATTGAAGAATTCAAGCTCGAAGACAAAGAGAAGCGGGCTTTTCCAAAGAATTACTGCAGCTTTCCCACTCCCTTTGATTATCATATACAAAAAAGTATCTTCCACTTTCCTACCAAATCTCTCTTTATTCTGGCACATAAATGAAGGGATCGAAGAGATTATGGCAGATCATGTTCACCAAGAAATGACCCGAAATTTGATCTTGGTCTATTTGAGATTGTTCCTTTTAATCGTAATCAAAGATGTTTTCTTGTCTCTCGTTTCTTTTCTGAACAAATCGAAGAACCTAATGGATCGAACTCATCCTTGGCTGCTACGAAAGAAATAGGCCTTGCGTTGCGGAAGGAACGTTCTGCTCTGAGTTGAAGGCAAGAGCTCCTTCCCTCCCTTCCTTATCGACATTAGCTGTATCCCATATCTCCCCATATCGTATTTAACTAGACCCCATCCCTCGCTTTGACTGTTCACCATATGTGTATCGTACCGACCCCATATCATACGTACAATAATTTCTTCCTTCTCCCCATATCACTCATTCACATGCCATATCATTGTTCACCCGGAAAATCTTCTTGTTTAAGACAGATCGCTTCCCTCAGTCAGCGGGAGGCCTAGTCGATGTAGGCCCTCAAACGGCGGGCAGACCAGTCGAAGGAGTAGTTCACTTACCTGTTTGTACATATACTATACTCATACCCATATTACGATACATATGTGTTCACCCTATCTTGCTTTCACGGCTTTGACCGGGAACCAAACCAAAGAGCCAATACACCAACAACCAAGGAACGGGAGTGGGTGGTCCCTAGGAACGGCAGAAAGGAAGTACTGGTTCAACCAGAGTGACGGAACCGGTGTTGATCAAAGACATGCGCCGAGTGCCAGGAATGACTATAAGCCGATAGAGTCGTTTTAACATGCCATGAACCGAGATACAATTTGACTAGTGCCAGGTACAAGAAAGAGTGGAGTTTATTTACAGATACTAGTACCTGAATGACAAGTGACGAAAGCAAGAAAGAGTTACTAAAACCATTACGAATGACAAGTACACACAAGAATGACTCGATCGAGTCCCGAGAGACAGATAGAGCTTAACTAAAACGTCCGCCCGGTCATCCTTCCGCATCATCATCCGGCGATGAAATCGAGGGATGATACGAGGATACCCTGATCGATTGAGGGAGACTGGTACAGGCAACAATTCGGGTGGCTTCGGAATACCTCCGTAAGCCATCTGAAGGGATGAAGAACACTGTTTTAGATACAGTGATGTGAATAAAAATCCCGACTTCCGTACTAGCCTGACCACCTGTTTTGAGAACAAGTAAGCTCCAATGCATGCTTCCTTAGTCAAACTATCATGAGTTATAAGGATCATACGGTTTAAGTATGACCTTGAAACCCGAAAATCTTCCAATGTCGATCCTAATGCTACAGTTGCTATCGGTTGCTAGCCTCAAAAAAATCTTTGTACCCTCATAGATACGGTCCTGAGGCTTCTGAATGATAGAATTAGAGGGTCCCTTTCGGACGTGCAGATTGAGGTTGGTAGGATATAGGCGTTAGGCTCTTTCGATGGCACTGAAAGGCCTGTTATCGTACTCTTTCGTATATAGTTGTCAAAGACACTGGAGAGAACTAGTCTCTCGGGCTAGGGACTCTCTATCTATATACTATCAACTGGATTTATAGCGAGCTTGTACTATTAGAACAAGGGCATAGTTTTAGGGACACTCACGTCTTTTTTTACAAGTAAAACTTGTCTCTATATTCAAGGGACTCACGATTGTGCAACGAAGTCTCCTATTCGGCGATATTCACATTGATTCTGGAATAACCTATCATATGCGGCCTCTGCTGCTGTTCACAAGTACAAGATGAGGATCAGCAACAGGTATTACCAGAGTATCATAGCTTATTTGACAGAGACGACGTTTAACCTTTTCCGCGGTGTGAACCTTGCGGGAAGTGTTGTATACTTTAAGAAGAGAGATCTATTCTACTTCTTTATTCTATCAAACCTGAAAACGAGGCCTCCGGTAAACAAGCTATAAAAGATGAATATCGCTCTCTCTAGCTAACCTGGAAAAAGTCTACCTTTGCGGAACTGGAGCCGAAGCTCCTTCCTTTCTTCCTCCCTTGTTCTATTACCCCAGGGCCTCCTCGGTCTTCTTGGACTTGGTTTCTGTCTGATTTCACCCGCACTGCTAATGTAGGCTTTTTGGGGGTAATGGCATCGGCGCACTATTCGTCTAAATAAGTTCTCTTTCGTCTTCCAATAGTTCTGACCCGCAAAGTGAGCCCCGAAAACTGTCAACCTATGACCAACTCAAAATTAGAGTAGCTGATAGAGTAGAAGGTGGGATTCTATATTCTATAGCCTATGCGCCTGCTTCTGATGAGATAGAAGTAGGCTCCCGGTGCGTCTTCCTTCGGTCGGCTTGTCATCGAAGGATGTTAGCCAAATCAGAAGAACTATAGGCTCGAAGGCTCGGGTTGGTCAAGCGAACTGATTCATTTAATTCTTCGCCTAGTCTTAGCACCCGCACAGTAGAGGGGAATAAGCATTCCCTTTCCGACAAAACTAAGCGTCTTGCCGCTGGGTAAAGGCAATAGGAGGAGGTTTGGAACCCCCAAACAAGTATAGGCTTAAGAACGGTGATGATAGTTCAGTTGTTGAAGAAAATGTCCCGATGAACCTTGGGAGCATCCCGGGCAAGATCTATGGCTTCAGCTGCGGCTAAGCGAACTACCTATTCTATATATTCTATAGAAGTGAATATGAGAGAAAAAGCTCTTCTTTCACATAGTGGGAGGCTGGCCTTCTCTCTTCCCAATTCCCCCAATGAGACCTCTTTCACTCACTTAGTGGACGACCCAGAGGACTTTAATAAAGCCCCCTTTTGCCTCATCACGATCTCCCGGTGAAGTAGCGGCTCCCTCCTATTACTATTTCTGGGGTGGAGTCGAAGCTATGGCACCAGAAAGTCAAAGAGATTCCGTCCCGAACCACTCGTGTAGTCTTCTTCCTGCCTCCCAGTTAGGCCCTATCTCGCTTTCCAAGTCTCATTTGGATGAGGCGCCGGCGCTACTAAATGCAACTCTCATTTCAACATTCTTCTCTATTGGCCCTTCCTTCTCTATCTGCCTAGAGAACCTCTCTTTCCCTACAAGGCACTAGAAGGTCGACCCCACTTTCCACACTACGTTGACTTGACTCCTGAGCCCAGTCATTCCCCGCCACTCTTTCACACAGCATTGAGGGCTTTTTCATAAGAAGCAGCACTCTACTGTCCACTTCGATAGCTTTCAAGAGTCTCTTTCATACATCGTTCCGGGGTCTCCCCTCTTTCTGGCGGGCCTTCTTTCTTCTGCTTCCTTGTGCTTCTGAGATCGCTAGCAATTTTCCATTGACTGATTAAGCACTGGAGCAAGCGAGGAAGACCGCTTTTTCCATCATCCAAGTCCATCTCCGGCCCCCTTCTTCCTAAAGCCCCGCTCCAGCCTGCTCCTTTATCTGTCTTCTAGTCGGCTCCCCATTCATCTTCTGTCTCCCACGGATAGGTGCCTTTCGGGAACGCCTCTCTCCGCTACTCCCTTTTTGAATGAATAAGGGGTAGGGCCTTCTTCACTTAGTCATCTCTGCCTACGACTTTTTTTCTTTCTTGACCCTGCTCGCCTAGCTGGCCCTATCTTGCACGTTCCACTAACCGCTATCACAATAGGAGAATTCTGACTCTCACTTGACAAAGAGTCAGATCGTCTATATAGACCTCAAGCTAAAAAAGACAAGAAAGCAATACGCGCCTAGTAAGGCTCGGAAAAGATAAAGTCCGAAATCATTGTGTTCTCAAGGCCGAAGGCCAAGTCAAAGACAGAGACCGTGCCCCTCGGGCACCTCTGAAGAGGGTGCCGCCCTTCCACTAAGCCTTCCTACATATATTCAAATCAGTACAAAGGCAAGTATATATTCTATTTTTAGGGAAAAAGATAAGGAAAAGATGGACTATGCCACATGGCCGCTACAAATAAAGGAAAAGTCTTATGCGAGTGATACCAATCGGACACACTTGGAAAAAAGGAATCATCAGCTACTAATACAGCTGAATCAAAGGAAAAGAAGTTAAAAAGCGGAAAGAAGTCAATGTGAGAAAGCAAAAAAGGTAACGAGGCGACCGGAGGAGGGAGAAAGGAGAAAAGGGGTGGCAAGCAACTCGAAGGGATGCTGCGCCACCTAGGTACGCGTCTGGATCTGCCTCGGGCTTTGTCTTTGTTTCTATAGGATCTGCTACTCCAACCGTATCTACTTGTGGTGTACCTGGGTTGGTTTGGCCTCTTCCATAATCCTTGCCGCTGATGGTTGTGGGTAAATCACAGTAAAGCAGAAAGGAAAGCCTCTCGGAGAACGTTTTCGTCGCCGTTAAATCCGAGAGATAAGTCTCTAAAGCCGCTATGGTCTGGGCTCTCACTCACGTCGTCCGCCCCGGGGACTCCATTACGCTGCTCGCCCTATTAGCCGGCGGAAACCATGAGAATTCATTAATTTCAGCTAGTCCCGGGTTATATATTGTACGGCGAAACTCGCTAGTAGATATCTTCTCAGGAACCAGACCTGCATGCACGAAGAAGAACATATCTCTCTGGTCATATTCTTGTGGAACTTCTGTCGTCCCGTTCATTGTGGTTCCTCGGCCCTGCTAGCCGTTTGCTTGCTCGAATTGTACACATTCAAAGAGGGGGCAAGCTAAACAAGCAAGCAAGCCATCCAAGTTTCTTTTATAGAGTCGGAGGTTAGAAAGAACTTGGGGTTTCCCTGTGATTAACTTAGCGCACTTCCGGTGGTAGCCATTGGGCTAAGTCTCTATAAAGAGCCACTCACATATTTATTTATAGTTCGGTGTGAGATCAGCTAAATTAAGCTACGCTCATCATTTATGATCCACGGCTCACTCAATTAGAGCACTAACTACTTCAAAGGAATTCGCTCCAAAGACGCTTTTAATCGCTCCGCTGGTGCGATCTGGTCGAGAGGTTGTCCAGTCATCTCGGTGAGGAATTCCGCTATGCCCCCCGCTGACCTTTCACTGTGAGTACTGCTGTAGTAAAGCCAACGGGAAGATCAGTCCCAGGGCTCAATCTAGGCTGCCAGCCAAGATGAAGATGGATTGAAGGGGTTGTCAGGGAGCTTCATAGGGAATTGTAGGATCCATAGCTGGAAAGACCGCAGGAAAAAAGGGGAACATAGTCGCTAGGAAATCAGATTCCATAGTCAAGGCTGAGACAGACCCTGTGTTTACTTCGCGATAGTCTTAGCTCGACATTGTCAAGCCATACTATCTACCAAAATTTATTTTTTTCTGACATTCTATCCTATATATCGGAGATATAAGGTTTGAACTTCCACTTATGGTAATCGAACTCGGTAATCAAACTCTTTCCCGGCAAGAAGATCAAAGATTTCCTTCGGGCAAGTTCCACTATAGTTGGGAAAGGAACGGACCACAAGCTTCGCGCTCTGCCTTTCTTGTATTTGGACTCTTTAGCGCTATATGCTGCTCTCTCTGCGCGCTTAGCTTTCTTTGCTCTTTGCTATCGTGCTATTGCCGGCTTCCTTCTCTTTAAGACTAAGACCAAGGGCTCTTACAGAGTGAACACGTCTTATTTCATTTTTATAAATATGATCTTTTTCATTCCCCAAGGGGAAAAGGTCTCTTCTTCTGCTTCAGTTGATCCTGAAGCAGATCTTTTTTCGACTTCCTTCCTGTCTGGGATTTGAAAAAGCAAAGTCCTTACTTTGACTTACCCGAATCAAGTCAAGGCGATGAAGCAGGCTCAAGGCCCATTTTCTTATAAGAGTTCTCTCTCTCTCCGGGAATCATAGCCTAGTATCGTACCCCAGAAAGGGAATCCACTTCTGACCTGACCTTCTGACGAGAATCCTTCTAACTCTTTTTTTCAAGTCAAGAATGTGTAAACCGAGGCCATTGAATCTGCTGCGGATGTCATCATAGAAGAAGAAGCTGTTCTTCTTTTTTCTGCATCAGCTACTAATCACACGTTTGGAATCGATCTAGCTGCTTAGCTTATCTTATGTGGTTTGGGCATACGGATTCGACTAGCATTCACGTGGGTAGCATTTGAATGCGGAATCACCCGAAAGCACGGGATTCGACTTGACTTTCTTTCCGATGGTCCTATCTTATTAGAAATAAGTAAATAGTGGATCTTCGACTAGCATTTCGTGGAAATCATAGTTGGTAGTGGCTTTTTTGCTTTGACCAGGCCAAAGGCGAAAAAGAGAGAAAAAAGGCAATTCCTTCTCTTCTGTTGTCACAAGAAGGGACTAGGTTCCTAGCCAAGCCAGGGAATCTACGACCGATTGTCAAAAAATATCCCACTACGGGGTAAGAAGCAAGGAAGGAGTGCCACTTTCCAAAATTATTTTTTAGTTCAATCACCCGCCGAAGCGAATCCTTCGAAATAGCCAAGCCAGTAAGTAGAAGAGCAAGGTGACCACAGGGAAAGGCATTACCAGAAGGAAAGTAGTCCAACTCAATGTCTTACGCATCAGTGGCATTTGAGTGAAAGCAGTAAGTCAGTGGCCAAGAATCATCGATTTTGGAGTTACCAGCTCAAGGCAGCTCATGGGAATTTCTTTAAGTAAGAACGATCCCCAGTGTCATCCTCTTCGTCTTCTCTTTAGGAAAGCAAGTCCCATCGAGTTAGCTCTTGGAGTCAAGGCATGCCTTAAGGTAGCGACTGACTTTCAGGTGAGATGGTTCAATAGTAGATTAGATAAAGGCTCTTGCTACTTCCCACGAGGGGAGGAAAGTAAATAGCGTAGATAAGGAAGTGGCTATTCTTGTTTGTTCATGACTCCGCTGCGCTCCTATTTCATGGAATAAGCGCCTTTTCTCTTACAGACAAAAGAAATGGATTTCTTCCGGCTAGCTCGAAGGGAAGGAAAGAGCGCTATAAGAGAAAGAGTGCCTCGAGAATATTTGGGATTTTTACTGAAAGCAGAGGAAGCATTCGATGCATCATATAAAAAAAAGTGCAGCTGCCAGAGCCCCGTATTTACCAGCGGGGGTCCCGAGATATTCTATGATCAAAGGCTTTGTGGTTGTCACGAACTGGATTCGAACCAGCACCTCTGGGAGCAAAAGACAGGCCCAGCGAACTACCATTCATTCTGATCGCGACTTTGTTTACCCGGTTCCCCTCGCGGCTAAAGGGTACATCCGGGGCCGGTCGCATGGACCTACTTACCTTGCTTGTAGACCAGCTGCAGAGCTAACCCTTGTTCTATTGGTTTGATGCTACCAAGACGATTTCTTTATGCCCATCAAAGGACCTCGAGATGCTAATCCACGAAAAACGAGACGATAAATTCGAAAGAACTGATATACGGAACGAGGGCGACCCGTGGAAATACATCGGTTTCTTACTCGTGCAAAGGAACTATTTCTTGGCAACTTGGACAACTTCTAACGATGTTTGTCCCGCATATCACTAGATCGATCGGTATCTTTACAAATTTATAAAGCTTTCGTCTCAATTCAATTCATACTTAGCCGCGAGCAATCTACGTTTGTGATCTCATATATTTTGCTTCTCCGACATCTTACTGGCTTTCCCCCTCATCTTTTTGAAAAAAGCCGCTCCACGGTGGTAAAGTCTCATCTTGTGTGTTGGCCGAAGTTACAATAGTGACATTGAACCCTCGAATATGTTCGAAGATCTCGAAATGATCTTCCAGTTCCGGGGAGAATTCGCAAAACTCCATTTCCATCAAGAATTGAATGGACTTTTCCCGTATTTCGACCGGAAAATCTAACAGAGACATTACTGTGGAGATTCTTACCAAAAAATGAGACATTCCATGCCCTCGGAGAGTGCTTTGCCGTGCTAGGTCACTGACATATCCTTTTTTGTCTTTATTTGACCCCAAGAATGGATTGGATCGAAACGACTTTCCTGTCGAAGCCCTTTGTGTCTGTATTAATTTCTGACCGCACGGAATCTCCATAGCCAATTTTCCATTTTTTATTATGAAATCAGAAGGTGCTGCCTTTGGTACTACTCTTATTTTACACGATCCAGGAACTTCCATAACGTTGGCGTGATTCGGTTTGAGCAACGGATCCTGACGTGATACATCTTCGTAATGAAAATTGAGTGTAAACATTATTTTTTTCCAGTATCGATAGAATGAGCACTGTGAACTATCTGCTTCAAAAAAGATAGTTGTAAAAACATCAGAGCAATATATCGTAGTGTAGAACAGATTTGAAGTAATGGGGATCACATTAGTAGGAATATAGGCCAGTCTCCAGCTTCTATCCTTTTCTTTTCCGCTGGCATCCCGCATTCACGCCCCCGTTTGACTGCTGCTGTTAGAACACCACAATATTCGTCCTTTTGGGCTTAATGCTCTCAATGGTGAATTGATCATTCGATATCCTTCCTCTTATGAGAGGACGGAATGGAATAAAAGTAATGAAACCTGCGATGGCTACTGAATAACCTCCTTTGACTTTCTCAATAAAAAAGCCTTTGACCTTTCTATTCGTTCGCCAAATCTTGTTCAGTTCCATCCAAGCTCGGTTTTGTGTGAATCTTCGTGGAAGAAGAAGAAGCGGTTCACCAGCCACTACATCTGTGGATCCCACCAAATCATTAAACCTGGCGGCAGCTCGCTCTTTGATCAGTGATTCACCGGCCACTAGATCCATGAAGAATCTAAAAAAAATCTGCTTTTTGATCAGTGATTCGCTGGCCACTAGACCCAGGGATCCCACCTTATTCTCAAACCTGGTGGCTCGGTTGATTGGAACTCCTTTAGGCTCATCCTGCATACTCATTCCGGCGGTCCCAAGTCCTGCATCCACCAAGAACATTTCTTCCTTGTAAGCGTAAAACTTCAGATTTTAAGGCCTTTCCACTACATAAAAAAACTTGAATTAGATCTACGAAATGATCGACTCAAATAGATGGTCATCGTAAGCTATTTCTTTTCCTCCTCTTCCAGTTCTATTAATAAAAAGGCCATCACGGACCAAGATCCAAAGGGATCAATCTTTTACACCGATGTATCGTACTCTCTCGACCAGGTCATCATAAGAAAAGACTGCAAAATCTTTCCGAAGTGTTATAAAGAGGGAAGGCGCGCTACAACTAACATAACAGCCTCTTCCTTGCCCCCCTAAGAATCCAAAGGTCACCTTTGGATGTTGTCGTGACGCTTTGGTTACGAAGGTTATCGGGGTCTAGGTTTATGGATGGATTCAGTAATCGAAAGTCCCTCCAACTCAATCAATATCAACAACATGTCGTGACCGGTTAGGCTTGGTTGATTTTGTCAGAAAAGAAAGTAGGTTTCGGGGGTTCATTGATTAGTACACCCCCGGTGCTGGTAAGGTCGGGACCGTGGTCGTACGTCTCCGGGTTGCCGGCCTATCTTCTTTCTGAGATTGACCAGCCAGCTGGGTTGGTTTGGCTATTCTTTTCTATTGAAAAGGAGTCAGCTGTCTGCGCGAGTCATCTTCTTCTAGGCTCCGCTGGACGACACGGCATTCTCGTTTAAATAAATAGATGTCGGCCGTACTTGTGATGGTTCCCAAGGATCCAATA
>Ga0256865_1000005_pt1:67500-75000 | contig 91586 bp, 56 predicted proteins | sample RVTome_14_FD_187337 | JGI IMG/M metagenome (GOLD analysis project Ga0256865, IMG submission 187337) | Soil microbial communities from uranium-contaminated site in the Upper Colorado River Basin, Wyoming, United States - RVT145D125 HiSeq ... | reverse complement strand
TATAGTTAGTCTTCATCTGATGTTAGGGCAGTTGTCAATCTGAAATGAGATCTGAAATCAGAAATGATGGGGAAGGCTTGAATGCTAGGTAATAAACTTAAACAGGAAAGAAAGAGAGGTGCCAAGTTCATGAATCAAATTGGTATTGATATAAACCTTCCCTGAGTTGACTGATAGTTGAAGGAGTTGGGAGCGACAAGAAGAAAAGTCTTTTGCAACGGATATTTCCGGTCTTTTGTTCGCAGGGGAAAGATTGCTAACCGGCTGGGGTTGAAACATTCCTAAATGCTAAAACCAAAGGCCTAGATCGCAAAAACTTAGACTTAAGATAGGAGAAGACAATAGAGGTTTGTCCCACTTCATGCGAACACTCGCTGCTGCAATCATGCCCTACCCGATGACTAGTAAAGATTGGCAAGCATGTCCATCCGACTACTCATGGAAGCTTTGAACTTCAGTTTCCCTGCAAAGGTTAAGTGGGAAGGGTCTGAAAGAGACTACAACAGCTATAAGGACACAGACAATGCTACTACAAGCCCCAGCAGCCAAAGGCAAGGGCAATTAACAGCTAAGAGAAGCCCTAAAGGTCTCAAAGAAAAGCAACCGCCCTTAATGTCCAAGCAACAACTATAAAACCAAGGAGGGGTATTAGGACTTGAAGGAAGAGTATCCAGAAAACCCCCTTGCCCGCGGATCGTTACCAACAGAGGACCGGGCAGTTGATATCGAAATTCCAGATTCAAAATTCCCTTCCTTCGCCTGACTTTCCGAGTAGAGACTTGGAACCAAAGAAGTAGGGATGTTAATCTCATTCCTTTTGCTTGAATGTGAGAAAGTTGTACGATCTGGTTCTCTCTCTAGGAATTGACTACCAGCCAGGTATGATGGTTGGGAACTCATAACCTCTACTATTGGAAGGAATCTGTACCACTCATTTTTTCGGGGTATGGAACAGCCTCGGGCAGGAAGGGGTGTTCTCAGTATTGGTAACCTCCCTCTATAGACCCTTCACAGACCGTCCATGAGCGTCAAAGAACTCTGGGCTTTGAGCCTTAGAAAAACCTATGGCGGGACAGATAGACAGCAGGGAATCTTTCTTGATATATTTTTTTGGTTAAAAAAATGATTTAGATGAAGTGAGTGTTATATACTCTTATGTTCTCTCTACTCGCTTCGGCAGCGAGGCAGCAACCAAGGATGAGTAAAGCCGTCAGCCTATAATGCTTCTTCTGCTTCTATTCTTCGGTTCTCTGGGGTTAATTGCCTAGCCTGCCCCGGCCCTTACGGCAGTTTCGTTTACTTTTCACGGACCTTCTTCAAACTGGCCTTTGGGTTTGGGCAAGCGGGGCCTATTGGGTAGAACAAAAAAGATTCGCGGAATCTACAACTACACATATAGGTTGGTGAAATCAAGTGTTGATACATTTGATACCTTGTGCAAGTTCTAGTTTATAACCTGAAAGAGGAGCTATTTGATCTTGTTTACCGAAGCTAATGATTTGAGATCTTCTACCTTAACCGCTTAATAGCAGTATAGTCTCTTCTGGGTATTCATCTGTGCCTTAGCATTAGTGCCTTGGCTCCTAGGACTGATTACAAGGAATGGGATGATGGAAGATAGAGATGACAGCTCTTCCTATGAAAGATTGTCAATACCGGGGCATTCATCTAACGATTCAACTATATCGAAAGTTTTATAATCTTAGTCTGAACTAGCAATGATATGGTACTTGGAACTCTTTAATATAAAAAGAGAATAGAAAAAAGACTCTAAGTTATTCAATGAATCTACTAAGAGTAAACTAAGAATAAAGAAGAAAACTCGTTTATTTAACATAACAGAGAAATCTCTTCTTTTTAAGACTTTTGAAAGATAAAAAGATAAGAAAAGATGCAACAAATAACTTTCTTTCTCCTTAGCCTTAGTACATACTAGCGCTAAGGGTCGAAAAACTTGAACTTGGTTGGTGTTAAGTCACCCGTACAGTATCGAAAAGCACATGTGAACCCCGAATAAAGGTACGTTTGAGCGGAGCTATAGTGCTTCGATTCCCTCTTTCGGGTAAGAAGATGTGAATAGAGAAGGCTTCCCCGAGGACTAGAATTTTATGGCCTCTGAGAGGGAATAGAATCCGACTGCCCCACACCATGCTAGCATTCGTTCAGAGTCGACAAAAGGAGGTACTCACTTCAATCTACAATCGGCGGTGGGAGCTCTTTGCTTTTTAGTCAAGATATTACGAAGGGGGAACTATTCAATTAAGATAAGAGAAGGCTATTCAGCTGCTCAACAAGACTCTATGAGCTTTGCTTGAGTTGTTGAAGGAATTTACAAGACCTTTGTAAAGCACTCAAATGACAATTCCTGCCTACCTTATTACATAACCTCTCACATTTGTTCGAGTGTAATTCTTCCTTTATTACTCAATTACTCATATAACTTAACTGGCTAGCTTGCCTAAGTAAAGGACTGCTGCTTTCAAACTAACTAGCCAGAAGAGGAAAGCGCTAACTTGTCTTCCCCAGCTTGCCTTTTTAAACTTTCATTTCAATGGAAGACTCCCTAACTATCTAAACTGATCAAACTGCTACTAGCTCACAAGAAGAAGAGAAGAAGGGCCCTAGTCTTCAAATCGGGATTTCATAAACCAAGAGCCAGAGCGGGTTTCACCCCCATCCCACTACCCAAGCTTTTGGTGCTGCTAGAAAGCGTTCAACCGGCCAGATCTACTGAATCAACAGAGTCGACTAGATCGAGATCATAATCTGAATCATCGAGATCTTCATCCCTATCACGATCACCAAATTCAACATCCTTACTTTCCATGGTAATACCCAACACGGGACCTTTTGATAAGAACGACTATCTACTTAATGATGCCCATAACCCTTAGGTGGCTGCTTATGCCCGCCGGTCCTAATCTCCTGAGCGGGATAGAATAGAGTCCCAAAAAGAGAGTCTCTTGACTCCCCTTTACTACCTCTTTCTACTGTCTTGTACCCTTCACATGCTTTCCTTCAAACTCAAAGTGACTCTATTTCCTTCAAATCTCAAATCAAATAGCTTAGGTCCTTTACCTTTGACCTATCCCTCAACTCCATAGCTTGCTTGAAAGATATTTTGCTAAAGAACTAGCTTGCCCTTGCCCGCCTATTCTTGATGGATTCATTCCTCTTGTATAAGTCAGAAACTTAAGTCACAGGATCCAGCGTGGTGGTCGACTAAAGCGCTTTAGGTCACTCTGAAAGGATATCTGCTTTGGGCATGATGCTAACGAAATGGGCTCCTTCGCTTACTCTGCTTTGGGCTAGCTGTGGCATGGTGCTAACGAAATGGGCTCCTTCGCTTACTGTTCTATCCGTTCTAATTCTGACAGGCTTTGAATGCTATTGGCCTTCCCGCTACAGAATGAGAAGTGCTTTTTATTCTAACATTTTGGCTTGCAATAAAATATAAGAAGTACCTATCTATCTTCGTTATTTAGAATTCAATTAAACGTTTTATTTCAAGCCAAATCCTACTATTTTGCTTCCCGATACAGTCCTGGACTTGCTTAATATGTCGTAACCTCTGTTCATTAGAAGCAAAGTCAGTCAGATCGGTGAAGTAGGCATCAATGCCCCTGCGAATATCGGCTTCATCATTGATCTGAAGCCCAAGGCCCCCCGCTCGATATAAAGAGCGAGTCTTTTCAATAATGTGCCCGACTCTTTTTTCACACAATTGAAAATGCCTTTCGGTTGCTCTCCATTCTCGAGACGAACGAAGATCCCCCCATTCCTTTCTCGCTTGACTATGATTATGCTCAAGCCCGTCTATATTGGCTTGATGCGCATTATCATTTGCGCCTACGACGCCTAGATCGAAGGGCCCATAGCCCCCGCCGCCGCCCCCCTGGTTCCCCGCAGATCCCCCACCCCCCGATGCATGAAGAAATGGAGCTACTGCCTGGTGCAGCTCATCCATAAAGAGATATCCAAGAGATCTAAAGAAAAGGAGATAGCAAACTAAGTATATATATAGAGAAACCTTGGGTGAAATTTGGGGGAATAGCTGCAGCACTCTCTGCTTCCAAAACAGCAGAAAAAGATAGACAGAACTTGAGAATTTGAAGTTACTACAGAAACGAATATCATTATACGACCCCTCAATTAGACGACAAGTTTTAAATCTTAATGAGGGCATTCCTCCCTCACTGAACCGACTTGAATCTGAACTACGATTCAGATCAAGTCTTACCGAAATCGGATTTCCTTTTCGTGCCATATGCGCTTAGACTTTACTTTTTTCCCTTTTTTATTCCCGGTCCAATATTAGTGCAATTGCCTTCTTAGATTAGAGCCAGTAACTTCGTACTGAAAATTGGAGAAAAAGAGTTCCAGAGGCATCTTCCATTCATAGAGATTTTGGTTTTTCTGCACCATATTTTGATCTCCCTTTTCTTCGATCCGGAATTCCCAACAAATCCTTGACTCCTCGAATACAATGGGATTTCACACCTGGCGAATCTTTCACTCTACCTCCTCTTATTAAGACTATAGAATGTTCCTGCGAATTATGACCTTCGCCCGGAATGTGAGCAAATATATCATGTCGATTGCTCAACCGTACTTTGGCTATCTTACGTGGAGCTGAATTAGGTTTTTTCGGTGTTCTCGTTGGTACACGCGGGCGTACTCCTTGCTTCTGGGGACATTGATCCGAAGCTCGAGTACGGTCCGTGCGCCGTTTTTCTTCTCTACCATGACGAATCAATTGATTTAATGTAGGCATCGTTCTTTCTTTTGTCCTTCCCCCCGATTTTTGCCCTATCACTAGTGGTTACTCCCGATCCGAAGCACCCCTTTTCCATTCATAGAGAGATCCAATCGTCAAAATCAATAAAAAGGCCATCATGGACCAAGATCCAAAGGGATCAATCTTGTTGGGAGGTACTGCCCAAGGAAAGGAAAAGGTGACTTCCGGATCAGGGATAATAAATAAAATAGAAACAAGATAAAATCGTATATCAAAACGACTTCTGGCATCACCGAAAGGATCGAAACCACATTCGTAGGCCGACAATTTTTCTGGATAGGTCGAACTATTGGAAGCAAATGGAAAAGGAACACCGAGTGGGATCAAAGAAACTAGCGGACTGATCACTAAATAGATAAAAATAGGTGCAAATTCTGACATCACCACAGCCCACTTTGTTTTCTCGCTCCTTGCTCGCGGAGCGGCATACCGAAAAAAAGATAGGATTTGAATCGATGACTTAAGCCCTTGCGCTATTCCCCCCTGATCGCATCGTAGATAGCAGTCAGAGTCAGTACGCTTTCTATTCTCTTTCGAAAGTGAGATCACCATCGGCTTGTTTTGTTGAAATCGAGAAAGGTCACTCCTAAAAGCAACCTTTCTCTTATTATATGATACCCTCGCCATGGATGATACGATTCCAAGAGACAAAAGCTCGATTAGCTACTTAGGATGAACCACACGGAGGCGATCTCGAACATAAAAAATATATATAATTTTAAAAAGACAGAAGACCTTCCTAAGAGAGATGGAGAACTCACCCCGTCTTATCTCCTATAAATATTGTTTACACGAGCTTTAGTAAGCCTATCCTGCTAACATCCTATCGCCTGCCTGCCACTACGCTTGCTGCCAAGCCATCTCCGACTCCTTGAACGAGGGGATGAAAGAGCATGAACTAATCTCTAAACCGATGGACTTCTCTGAGAAATGAGATTGGTTAGCTGCTCCCTCACAATATCGGCTCATTGACCGGAATAGAAGGCATCGAAATCTTCGAACACCCAATGCCCGGGGTTCCCCAAAAACCGATTCCCCTGGAATCGAATATTTGCGTTTGACCCGACTTCGATCGGAGGAAGCCTCTGGAATTGGAACAGATGTAGTTCGCCCGTCACCCGGTTGCTTATTGATCCCCCGGGTAGAGGGACCATGGGGGGTAAGGCAAATGTCACTCTATCGATACAACGTATTGAGCGACTGCGATGAAGAGGGGGATGCTCCTTTACTTGACTGGAAATGACGGGTCGACAACTCCGAATCACAAGCTATTGACAACTAACTAAACTACTCCGGATGAGGGGTGAAATATTCCGCTTTCCTTCAAGTATACGCGCTTTCTCACTAAATTAAAATTAGGGAAGTTAAGGATTTAATACCCCCACCCAGAAAGACGTGTTTTCCATTTTTTAAATAAGGCATGTAAGCCTCTTTGCCCCTCCCGGTTCGGCAGCAGAAGCATTCTCAGCCCCCGAATGAAGCTACCGAGATAGGAATTAGGAGCTGCTTTTCCGGCCGAGAAAGCTATTGAGAAAGCCAACAATTCTATCCGGATCTTTATTCCCCGAATATCTTAGATCGAACATCACAAGCCTTATCACCAGAATTCGCAACTCACTCCCGACCGATAAGAGGCGCCTCCGTCCAACCTCGATAGTATTGAATGCTCCTTCCATCCAAGCATGATAGTTGCATTTTAGGGTCAGAACTCAATCCCGGGATGGTGAATTAGACTCAGCCTATGCTGGCCTTATACATCCGGAAATATTCTTAAATAATAGGGCCACGGCCGTGGCGTTGGGCGGAAAGCCGATGATTTCGACGAGGCCCCCCCCTTTAACCCGAACAGCCAGATTAATTACAGGTCATCCCCTACCTCCGAATCCTTTGACGGACACCAGAGAAGTTAGTTCTTCGCCTATCACATTGGTCGACTTGAACTTCCCTCTAGTCCTAGAATCACTACCTCTTTAAACCTCTGATGAGAAAGTCGTAGGTGAAAGCGGTTCACCCATACTCATGAAAAAATAGGGGAGCTTCCTTATCCATTTCGAGATAGTTGCTACCTATATGTTCTGATTCATTTACTACAAGAAAGCCACTATTCCAAGCGTAGGTCGAGATTGAAAGGCAAGAAGGAGTGTTCAAGCTGTAGATGGTTCCCAGCTTGTTTCCTCTCTTCCATTGCTTCACTTCATAATCATAAGGAGACTAGGTTATTCTCATTCCTGCTTCAGTCCATCAATGCAGGCGGTTAGACTCTTGCTATAGATTAGGGCCTCTATCGTGCTATTCTAGACATAGGTAGGCGACAAAGACAAGGGATCTATCTCGCTATGGATGGTTGCTGCTTGCGAGAAGCGTCTTTTCCGCTTTTTCCTTTCAACAATTTTTTTGAATAAAGAAAGAATTTTTCCACTGGTATTCTACGCTCGATCTCTACTCCCCGAAAGCTCACTCACAATCTATGGCTCACTTAGGGCTAGAAAGATAGGCTTCTTCATACAAAGCCAACCGGGAACCTTATTTCGACAGATCAAACTAGCTAGGATCGAGGATTCACGCCTTCCCTTCCGCTTACACCATTTCTTTGTGAATGAAGTTAGACGACACAGTTCTTATTACTATGACTTTAAAAAAAAAAGAGTTGCCATATCTCGGTAATGGGGTCTGTTGATTTTGAATCGTGGGATGAGTAGATG
>Ga0256865_1000005_pt1:30000-62500 | contig 91586 bp, 56 predicted proteins | sample RVTome_14_FD_187337 | JGI IMG/M metagenome (GOLD analysis project Ga0256865, IMG submission 187337) | Soil microbial communities from uranium-contaminated site in the Upper Colorado River Basin, Wyoming, United States - RVT145D125 HiSeq ... | reverse complement strand
TTGTTACGAAGATACTACGTGGATAACAAAGAGTAGTAGTACTATCCGTAATAGGAAGAGTTCTCCTACCTAAGGCCTAAAAAAAGGCTTTCCTTTGGGGGCTTGCTTGGCTAGAAAGAGAAACTATTTTTTATTATCTATCGGGTGGGATGGAAAGGTATTGAATATTTTTACGAAAAAGTGCTTATTAGAATTTATAATAAGCATTGATTAGACTAGGTGCCCATACATGCAAACACAACAAATAAAACCAAACAAAGATAGTTAACATAGGTAGGAGTCTACCTCCAGTAAGCACCGGAGTAGATCTTCACTAAACAAAGAGAAAGAAGACCATCAATTAAAACACACTACTTTGCGTCTACAGACACTTATTTAAATCTTCTAGAAAGAGTCGACGGACTCTTCTATTCTAGTCTCCCTGGTGACGGCGGGTGGCGATAGCAGCATCCACAATTCGGCGTTGCTGCTCCGCCCGCAGCGCTTGCAGCCTCTCCTCCAAATGCCTTATGTTCTCTCTGGCAGCGCGAATGCGTTCTTCTGCCGCTGCAGAGTCCCGGGCTCGAAGATTCCTCAAAAATAAGTTTAGAGTTCTACGGCGCTCTTGAATTGAATTTCTTAGTTGCCCCATTTCTGCATCAATTTCAGCAAGCCCGTTTGCAGCAGCATCCATAGCTATTACTCAATTTCTTTGATTTTTATTTGTGATGAAGTGAAGACACTTATCGAGCCTCCATTTATAGAGTGGTAGAGTAATCTCGCCATGCAGTACGAATTGCATGGCTGGCACAATTCTGACTACTATAACCGCGCTGCCTGTATGAACAAACAAACTTTGCAGAACCGTTTCACCTAATCGATCGTGGTGAAGTCAGCAATGGATTCGGCGGATCATCCACGTCACGAATTGGATGGCAGGCCCAATTCTGACTAGTTCTCCGCACTACTTTTCTGCAGTTGAATACTATCATGCCTATTTTGTGAAAAACTGGCTGGCTCTGGCTACCTTGCGGAGCAAACAAAAGATCCCCCAATCACACTGCCTATATGAACAAACAAGCTTTGTACAACCAGCTTACGCGGAAAAGATTCCATATTCTATGCCAATGGACTCGTGACATCCATGTACTGAGTCGCCAAATGAGCCACGTTAAGAAAGCCCAAGCTTATACGCATTGGCCCACACCCCAATAGGGCCCGAATGAAAGACCCAAGCCTACATGGACCATCCTACAAATGAAGACTTGGGCCTGTTTCGATGAAAGCCCACAGAAGGGAACAAGCCTACCCATCATCAAAGCAAGCCCAAATGCTTTAACTGCAAAGAATTGGGGCATTCAACTGTCAAGTGCCCGAATCATACCCAAACCCTTACTCAACCTCTGAAGAAGAAGAAGAAGAAGCACCTTTATTGTCATCCAATGAAAGCTCGTCAAAGTCTTTACATAGAGAAAACATTTGTAGGTTCTCAATTTCTAACAAAAAATTGTAGAAATTCTCTTTCATGATATTTATTCTGTGTATGAGAAATCTATACCAAGGCGCTTGAGCTTTGAATTGCGTTCATTGCTGGAGCTTTTGCTTTGCTTTACCTGTCTGTATTAAGATGTATTAAGCTGACAGTAGTCTTAACCTGGACACATCTGTTGTTGTTATACACCAGCTATTCAGAGGTTTGAGGCAACACATAACCAAATATAGCTGGAGAACGGCAATGAATAGAGCTTTGTTTGTGCTCTACCCTGGGATTTTCAAAAGTGCCACAACCCATAAGAAAAACAGATGTATCCCTCTAGCATATTAACTAGAGACAGACTATGATATGTTTATCCTCTAAAGGATATCACTAGGGTAGGTGTAAGGGTTATGGCGAGTCAAGCAATGATCGGAGAGGGAAGCTTATAGGCTAGCTAGGTTTTCTTTTTCACTGGCTTATGGTCTAAGGGTACCCTTTCCGCCTAACCATTGTTTATAAAGTAAAAACAAGAATTCTTAAATTGTTTAGACTAAACTTTGTTCTTCGACTTCACTTTGTCTTCGTTTAGTCCAGTTCAAAGTTTAGTGCAGCCATAGGACAATGGCATTTTCTTAGCTAAAGGTAGATCAGAAAATGAAAACTTTTACAAAAGCCCGTATTCCGCGACTGTAACAAATGCTTATCCGGTGCAAATCATTTATCCTACGCACGACGTCAACAAAACGAGGCATGAGAACCAAAGCGCAGGCAGGGAGAGAAAGAAGAGAAGGAGAAGAGGAAGTACGACGAAAAGGGTATGAAATAGGTTGCTTGTGAAAAGGGTATGAAATAGGTTGCTTGTAGCGATTTCGATTGCTTATTCGGTTGGGATTACCAGCCGACTCGCCTGACCAAAGAATAAGATAAAAAGAAGAGTTCCCGCCTACGGCTACATGCCCATTAAGAGCTATACCTGGAGTCGAGCTAACTGCATAAGAAGAGGGGAACTTTCCTAAAAAGCCTAATAGCAATTAACCGCATTGGAAACGACGAATCACACTCTGAAAGGAGGCACCCTCCCTTATTACGTTACGGTCGAACCTCGCCTTTCTTCCTTCCTCTCCCGTTGGTCGAGCGTCTTCAAACCTTCGCTCCAATACTTTCGAACAACTCTCGTACCCTTCGCTCATAAGCTAACTAAGAGCATGCCTTCGATCCGGCTCTTTGCATTGCCTGTAGAGTAGATGTAGTAGATTGAGATCTCTCGACAACCGTAAGAGGTTAAGGTTCCAACCTGGGATTGTAGTTCAATCGGTCAGAGCACCGCCCTGTCAAGGCGGAAGCTGCGGGTTCGAGCCCCGTCAGTCCCGACGCCGGATTCAAAAAATACTGAAGTCTTCAAAAAAGTATCAAAATGCAGTTATATAAGATAGAACTTTTGCAATTCATGATCTGCTCTACGAAGGGAAAAGTGAAAGTGTGAAATTACAGCTATATAAGATAGACACTTTTTCAATTAAAGATCAACTCTTCGAAGGGAAAAGCTCAAGTGTGAAATTACAGCTATATAAGATAGACACTTTCTAATTTCCGTGTCTGTCTATGAGGGAAATAGGTCAAGTGTCATTTTGCAGTTATATGAGCATGAACATCTACTTTCGAATTTGAATAGTCCCAATGCGAAGAGATAGAAGGCTCTCCTGTCTTTGCCCATTGATAGATATGCCTGAAGTACCGAAACTCTCTCCCTTAGGGCTCTCTTTCCGTAAGCCGGTGAGGAGTGAGGGATCTACTGAGACTGAGCCATCTTCGCTAGCCGATCTGTCAGTTCTATAGGGTATGAAGCTCTTTCGGGTTCAGGAATTCATGCTCGCAGGTAAAGAGACTAAAGAAACAAGAACAGAAACAGTCTCTTGAAAGAGGGGAGCATTTGCCCACTCTGTGGTACATGAGCTCCTCGTCCAACTTACTGTCTTCCGATTTCATATCAGTTACAAGCTTGTCATTTCAATCACTTGCTACCTTTAAAGGAGAGTGAGCCATCCCACAAAGAGTGCTCTTTGCGCTACTACGCATCCTTTTAGAAGGGCAGAATCGAAGTATAGTGTTGAACAAGTAGGTGTAACTGTTGAGTTCTACGGCGGCGAACTCAATGGAGTGAGTTATAGCGATCCTGCTACTGTGAAAAAAGATGCTATACGTGCTCAATTGGGTGACATTTGCGAATTAGATCGTGCTACTTTTCAATCCTATGGTGTTTTTCGTAGCAGTCTAAAGGGTTGGTTTACTTTTGGACATACTTCATTTGCTTTTCTTATTCGGGCACATTTGGCATGGTGCTATAATCTTGTTCAGAGATGTTTTTGCTGGTAGTGACCCAGATTTAGATGCTCAAGTAGAATTTTTAGCATTAAAAAAAAATATGGATTGAAAGGATTCAAAGAGGCCTGTAGAGAAAAAACATTTTTTTTTTTTTAAGATTTCTTCATTACTACTACATAAAGCACTACATTACATAAACAACCACATATGCCTTTACTAGAGCTTTAAAAGCATTATGCTAACTACATTAATTATTTAAAAACCATAAGTTTGGTTCTATTTAACCTTTTCTGGTTTTTCCTAGATAATTTGATCTTATTGTATGACAAAACCACGGATTGGGCTTAATATTCAAGGCCCAGAAAAGATGGGTTGAATCCATAAACCGCTCCGTGGGGTCCAATGACTCTCAGAATGGCTTAGAATTTCACACAATTGCTATAACTTGGGTCTAGTCATAATCCTTATGGGCTCAAGTCGTATTGGATCCTAAGTCTCACACATCGGGCTTAATTCACCTTCCCTATTTATTCTAAAGGTCCATCATAGGGCCCAGAAACACAGCCTATAAGTAAATTTTCCTAAGGTGAAAAAGAGTGGGCCCAACATAGAACCCCAAGCAATCTAACAAACACACGCAGTCACACAAGACAGGGCGGACCTATGGGAAATTTCTAAGCTCTCTAGTGTGGCTAAGTGTCTCCTTATAACTCCGGTAAGGCTTGGGGGCAGCAAGCCCCCATTGTGCCTCTCAAGATGGGCTATTTAAGGTGGCCTACCTTGGTCATCAGCGCGGTTGCTCCCCTTGACGTATCTCATGGTCTGGGGTGGACCATGGGTACTGGTCCGTGGGGTGGAGGAAACTGGTCGCGGTCACAGCACAGGCCGAGTGGGCCAGGCGCCCAAAACTAGAATCCGCCGGGTTGTAGGGCGAAAAAAGTGCAAGTGTGCGCTGGTCAAGCTCATTGAATTGGGTCTTTGTTTGGAAATAGCCATGGGCACATTGGAGTATTTTCTATCCCCGGTGGAGTCGCCACTGTGGGCACCCACACTTTCATCTCTCCACATCACTCTTAGGGATTCGAGTGAAGTAGAGGTAGATGAGAATAAGAAATTCTTTTTCCTATTCTGCTAATTCTCTTCTTGTTGCACCATGTCCAGACGATAGCAGTGGAAAAAAAAGTAACCATCGGATTCGAAGAAGAAACCTTTCTTCCATAAACCTAGGCAAGACCAGAAGTTTATCTATCTGCAAAAGGCGCTGGAAACAGGTCGAAAGTAGGGCGGAGGGTGGGCGTAGCGGATTTGATCATCCTCTGCTCGTAGGGATCCGGGGCACCGCCCAGAAGCGTCACGGACGAACCTAATCGTCTCGCAGTTACGCGAACCTGCTCCATCATCCACATCTCATATGCCATTGGCGGGGGTCCCGTTCGTCATGTGCCCTTTTACGGGATCCCATTCCCAGTAAGTGGAGCAGCCTTGAACCCATACCCTTGATTCCCGCCTTGAGCCTCAGCCCGAAGGACCAAAGGTTGCTGTTTGGTCTGGATAAGCAGGCAGGGACAGGCTCCTCGAGCAGATACCATTACAATGGAGAAGCTCATCTTCCCATTACCGGCGGAGAACTCCAGGGCTCCAAACTCCTTAGGTCTTGTTTTGGAAGCTTGAAACGACAGACAAGTGGTGACTATGAGACGGCTTGCTACTGAGCTTCTTGTGTTCCATCTTTCTTTATTGTGGGGTCCGCGCAACAAGAGCGCTTCCTCTTTTTCTTTGCCACCATGAGACCTCGCCTTATTTGGTAGTGGGGGGGTGGAATCAACGCAATTCGTACTGGTAGTAGTGAGACGTCGCCTTCACAGGTTCTTGGGGGTTGGAATAGTTGGCGAGCTTCCCCGCCTTGTTCTCTGCGGTCATTCTCGCCGCCCTTGCTTTTCTCACTATCAAATCTACACCTGACTTGTTGAACCAAGCTAAGGTCACTAGTGAATCTACGTATCCAAGGGACGAGGAATTCTTCGTTGGTGGTAAGTTATCCGTGAATGGACTCTCACTCTAATGGCTGAGCTAGCTATGTATGCTTACCAACCTTGTCCCGAGCGCGGGAGACCGCCTCGCCGTGCCCCGTACCGATGTTAATTGAATGAATGGACACCACCAACCAACAAGTTCGTGCTCCGAATCTATAAACAGCTGCGTGCCTGAGTCCTTCTGCCCCAAAAAGGATTGTTCCTTCTTCGTTGGTACGAGCTTTTCTTGTTCTCTTCTACCGTGGGATTTAATTGTTTTCCTAATGTTGTAAGGGACTCCCTTCTCTCCCCCGTCTACTAAGAAAGAGAAGTTAGTGAGAAGATTCGCTTAATTGAATTGATCGTAGATGTATTGGGAATAAACCTTGAATTGAGAGGAAGGGAAGTCAAGTAGTAGCATCGTGTTAAGACAAGGGCGGTGGGTAGGTCAAGACAGACAATAAGAAAAGGGATATAGGTGTGATAGGAGGGCACGGTTAAACAGGTAAGCGAAGGCTCTCTCTCTCGCTCTGTGGTCTTGTGTGAACTCCTTTCCGCCCATTATTGATCTTCACTCTAAGTGAGCAGGTCAAAGCAGTTGAGGTGATAGCAATAGTAAGCAGGGAAGCAGAAGCAAAAGGTCTTCAAAGAACTTTTGTGTAATAAAGCTTCTTGGTCTCATTTCATTGATCTCTAAGGCAAAGTCTCGCTTAATCGTTCATCGATCTTTTTCTGTAAGGCCTCGGGCCTCACGAATTCCGATTTCTGTTTTTGTTTGTATTAAAGTGTTGGTAGCTTCTAGCCTCGAGCTGGAAAGTCTCATCGGCGGGGGTACTATAGATATAGCATAACTCTCTAATTGAGACTCAATCTATACAATCAATCAATCAGTATGTGCAATATACCGGTCTTTGCGATATGCTCTTTCAAATAGATCACAGATCTTCCCGCTTAGCTGCACAGCTCTCTGAGCTCTTTTGTCCGCTATCGCTTCCTCTAGTACTAGCTCTGATCTCTCTTCAGCAGTTGCAGTACGATTCTTTAATTCATCTCCTGCCCTTTATAGTCGTAATCGCTAGAAACTCTATATCATTGGCAATTGGCATCGGCGTAATCTTTTTTCTCCTGTCGGAAGGGGGTCCTGTCGAAAGCAATAAAAGGCATTGCAAATGGCGTGCCCTTACTCTAATTCTAAATAAAGCTCTTTTGCGCTCTTGGTCAGGCCTGTAACAAGTATCTAAAAAATGTTTTCTTTTCGGCCTATGGTTCGGTCAAAGCAATGACTTGAGTGAGTAAGGAAGTAGGACCTTTTTACCCCGGCTGTGAGTTATTACTGACCCCTCTCTGTCTCTCCCCCGCGCTGTGAATGAAGTGAGTAATTCGTTGGTGCTTGCCCTTCAGTAAGTAGTTCGGATGGCTGGATACATGCTACGCTCTGCCGCGCTTGCCTGACCGCGAGAAACCTTAGGGTAAAATAATCTTTAACAGCAATTTGAGAGCATCTTTGGAATTTAAAGAAGGGGCTAACCTGACTTTCACTTTCATAAAAAGAGAAAACTGGACTTGCACTTTAAGAAATGGAATTGCGATGAGCCAGAAGTTAGAATATCGCCTAACCACCTGTCTCCGTCTCCCGTAGTTCCCCCCAGAAACATCCGTTTGCCTACTTCTACTCTGGCCGGGGGTAACAGTCTTTTTGAGAACCAAGTGGCCCTTGAGGAAGACCTTCAGAAAACCCCTCTAACTCGGGGAAAGGAATTAAAGCCCATAAAATGAGTCAAGTCTATGATAGGTACCAATAGTCTTTATGGCGCTCTTACCCCTTATGCAAAGCAAAGCACCAATGACTTCGGTCTTCTGAAAGGGGCTTAGGGCATATCATCAAAGAAAGAATCCCGAGGAAGGGGGTGAAGCTGAGGTTAGAAACGGTTTCTCCCGCTGTTGCTAGTTCTTCCGTTGTTGGTAGTTCCTCAGGTCGGGTTGTTGATTTTTCAGAGCTTTTTCAATTCTTTCAGAACCTTTCGTATGCGCCTATTGGAAGATTTGGGCTACCCCCTCTCTTTCCGATCTCATTCAGATAATAAGCCAGTCCGGTTTATTATATAGTGAGTGGGTAAGAGAGGTGCTTGGTCTGTCTCCGAATGTGGGCCTAGAAGCATTAGCCGAGTCTCTGAATATTCCCGAGGGTTCTCAGGATAAAGACAGCCTTAAGGTGCTAACGGAGCTTCCACGGTCTCAGTCCATGAAGGTGCTTGCTTTATTGGTTGGCAGCTTGGTTATAGTCGTTATGAAGAATGAAGGAGCACTGCTGCACTTCCACGACATGGGAAAGGATCATGGGATGAGGAAAAGAAAGAAAAGGTGCAAGGTGAGGAGATATCGAGAGGTAGAATAGGTGAAATGAGTTAAAAGGAATTAGTTAAGACACGCTTCTTTAGCACAGGCCACGGAGTTAAGTTGGAAGGTTCAATGAACTACGCGAAGGGCAAATCTTGGGCGCTATTGTTGTCTATATACAAGTGGCGTAGGCGAAGCTGTGGCGACTCGTGGAGTAGACAGCGAGCTCCGCTTGAACAGAAAGCAGCAAGCTGCAAGCACTACTCCAAAAGCAGTGAGCTCCGCAACAAAAGCGAAGCGAGCCGCGGTAGCCTATTAAGTTTTTCAGCTGCATCGTACCGTACTATGGTAGGGGCCCGTACCTCCTTTAGATAGAGCCCCCCTGCTCCTAATGTAGAGCTAGAACTACTGCTACCGTGGAATCCGCGGTCACACATAAGTATCTCGCCTTCCAAAAAAGCGGCTGCTAATTAGCACTAATGCTAATGGGGACCACCGATCAAGAAGGACTTCGGAGACTGCAATCGAATTGATCAAAAAATAGAAATAGGGCCAACTCTTCTAGTTGCGCCTCTAACCTTACTACGCTACCCTGATAAAAGGTCGAATTCAGCAGGACTGCAGGCGCGAAATGCCGATCAAATCCGTTAAAGGAAGCCTAATCAAAGCGGGCAAACAAGAAGATCTGACTGAGTTGATGATGGACCGGATCTCGAAAGGCGAGAGGCTTTCATAAAGACGTATGATAAACGGAGGGTCGAGAGAGGCTTATTGCACGATCCACCCAACCCAGCTAAGCTAATAAATGCTGCATAAGATAAGAGAGCGGGAGGCCTATAGCCCATCTGGAGGTGCACACCCATTTATGAACATATACAAAGGGCTAAAGAGAGAAGTCCATGGAGAACTACCAAATCCAATGACTTTGATTTGTTCGTACCATTCTGTCATCGATCACTGCTGGGTCGGTTGGTGAGTCACCCAAAAAAAGCATCGAGAAAGGTCAAGCATATATGTTTTATGAAATGATCAGCGGTTTCATTTATGCTATGCCCTGCATCGTGTTCGTCTGTGTTTATTGAGCTTTCAGCGCCATGCGCTTTGCTTCGCTTTATAAAAGAGAGAGAGCCTTGTCTTGAGAGTGAAAAGAAAGGGCAAGCGATAGAAAGGATAGTCCCTCGCGCGTTCGCGAGAACTACTAGAAAATGGTGAGATCATTAGATCATTAGTGAAAGAAGGACCAACGACGACCCTATCCTAAAGGAGAAGAAGGAGTAGGAGGAGTCAGTTTTCTTTGAAGATCGAGGAATCAATCTCCCAATTATGCCATTCGGAAGAAGTCTTCTACAGAGGGAAAGCCTGTTACGAGTAAGTGGAGAGGAAAGATCCCCAGAGATTCTTATCTCATTCCATTCCAGTGGCTCAACCAGTAACCAATGGCGAAAACTAAAAAATCCATGGTTTCCCGGTAGAACCCTATTTCGCCCAAGTTGTTTCAGAACCGGAAAAAAGAAGCGGTTTTTCGCACAGCTTGCGCATAGTGCAGGTCCCACTTGTATATCGTATTTGGCCGAAGAAGCATCGGACAGGTTGGAGTTCTTACCTTCTTGGGATTCCATGGACCAAGATCTGCTTTTATTATATGGGCAATACCGATCTACTTTAGTAGATCATATGGATGTAGAAAAAGCTTCTCATTTTGATGAATTGGAAACATCTCTTTTCCATTTCTATTTACCCAGTTCATATCTTTGTTTCGTGTGTTCCCCGGAGGAATTCGATCTCTTCAATCTCGGGATACCACCTAAATAACTATAACTGCGGCCAGAGAGTCAAATAGGTCGGGAAGAAAGAGTCTGAGGTTGGGTTGGACGACATACATCTTGGTTGGTCCCACCACCACTGGGGATTGGACATATATATAATATTTCTTCTAAAAAAGTCTTATATTATATATATATATAATTTTATATTCTTATTTATTTAAATAGCTGCAAGACCACAAAACGGGGTGAAAAAAACCGAAAGCCCTTCTTTTAAGTTCCTCCCAGATACATGGCTTACATACCCGGCTCAACATTCTTGGAAAACAATCGAATCGAGGGTCCGGAGGAGAATTGGCCATTCAATCTTGTGAACTAATCGAGACCGAAATTGGAGAAAGAGATACGAACGGAAAGGAATAACCAATCGATGAAAGAACATGAAACCATTCTGTTTCAATAGAGGTACGAGAAAGGGTTGGGGGCAATGAAGTAGGTGAAGTGGTTGGATTTTGCGAGCTGTTCCCACCACTGCTGGATGTGATTCCAAGAGCCGAACGAGAATGAATACCACACAGAAAAGTCAAGACCAGGCTCCCTAATGGAATGTTTAACCGATCCATTCCGGATCGACCGAATTGGTACGGAAGTTGTAACATGGGAAAACCACGGAAAACACGACTTATTTGAATAACCCGGTGACCCACCAATTGTAGAAGTAGGATTTTGGGCAAGCAATAAGCACTTAAATAATACAATTCAAGTGTACCATCTTCTTTCTCATTTCGAGGAAAGGGTGCGGAAGGAAAAGGAAACAACGGGGGGATCCGAATCGGACCTAAATGGGAATGACATGAAAAGTCTTTTTCAAAACCTAGCATTAAGGGCGTGACGACGATATATGAGAGGAATGGAGAAAAACTCGTGATTGGTGTGGAGGGGAAGGTCTGTTTATAATATAGTTCAAGAAAGAGTCGTCTCATTTCCTTACTTCTTCGTTCTTTCTAATTCATTCACTTCAAGACTGGTTCTGAACGCCGCGTAACATCATCTTCAACCAACCTCCACCGTACCGGTGCGACCACTAAAGAATTGCTTATACACTAAACAGCTGCTTATATACGCTTACTAAAAGACTGACTTTTATTCATATTCAATTCATTAGGCCAGCGTGAAACTAAGAAAGATAGATGTGCCTAAGGCGTAAGCAAACTGTGCACGCTAAGAGAAGAGATGTTCGCAATGACTACCACAAGAAAGCCGCCCCCTATCTCTAAAAGGGCCCGTCACTTCGTTCGTACCTTCTTGGCTTAGGCTTGCAACTTCGCTTACTTTATGGCCTTGCCGCCTTTTTCTAGCAGAAGCTAAGCGCTTGAAAAGCGCGCTAAGAAAGGTTGCTTCTGTCGGCACCAGGAAGACAGCCCCTCATAGACTTGACTTGGAGTACACCCTGCTTCCACCCTTTCTAGTTAGAATGCTACGTATCGCCCGATTCATTCTCTAGATCTCCCCACGAATCCCCGTAGACCCCTATGCTTAGTCATACTCCGAAAAAGAAAATTTCTATTGAATCGATTGGGGACCTTGAATCCTCGATCGTTCGCCAGGGCAAAGGGACTCCTCTTGACTTTGCATGTTCCTAAGCTTCTAAATGAGGGGTTCCTGGTTCCATAAGACTTTCTCTTTTTTTTTGAGTTTGTTCTTTAGGATTCCTTTGTGGGGCTTGTCGCGTAACGGATACAGTTAGGAACCTATGCCTGCACGGTAGAACCAACCTTCCTATCCTTGCCCATGCCTCTCTCTCATTCAACGGCCAATCTGTTAAGTGGGATTCCCAGGGCCTCATGTCTTGATCTCTACATCTTATCCCCGCTGAGGGGTTATTCGCAGAAGGCCCAACCCATATCTCTGGAATCAATGATTGGTGGAATCATCTCTCCTTTGACGAGGGAGCCAGGACAATATAGACAGGAATATTTTGAGATTGGACTCGACGTTTTAATATAGGGGCTCGGGTTCCCAAGGAGAAGTCTTCCTAACCTAACACTTTGATTAACCGATTGACCCACTGCCCGTTATAGAGGCCGTTAGGCCCGCCAATGAAAGGGGCTGGGGAAGTGTTCCATACGGGCAATTCAATGAAAGGAGGACCTTGAGCGTGGGTAAGAATTTCAGATCACCCATTCAACAGGGTGTGGTCTTGAGTCTATCAAGGTGGCTTAGCTCCCAAGATCGGATGGACCTGGCCCCCGATAGGGAATAGGTCTAAGCGTAACCACTCACCTCACCCGTAATGCAAAGCACTCCCTGGAATCCCGGCTTGGCACTGTTAGTATTCTTCATCAAGAAGGAAATGAGCAAAGAGGAGTTACGCAAGTGCAAGGAGAGCTCACTACGTAACATGGTAGGGATCCCAGCAAACAAAGAGTACCTTCGACAGACCGTTAACCCTCAGAAGGAAACAGACCCCTTCTTTCTATAGCACTGAGGAGCAGTAAACTGCAGTGATAGAAGAACCTCGACTAGAGTTGCAAGTAAAGACCGGTAGGAGCGAACGAAGCGGAGCGAAGTGAAGCTATTAGGAGTGTGCGAACGAAGTAGTGTCAACGGTCTAATAGGGAAAATAAGAAGTAATAGAAGATTTATTGTAGTGCCTCACTACTGGCGTGTCGCTTTGCGAGCGTGTATAGTTCGGGGCGTAAGTCCTCGGGAAGCGATCCCAAGAACAAGGGTTGTGGGGTCTTCGATGGGTGTGATTCAAGAAAATGCCCTACTCCTTCCCCTTCCCTTTAGTAGATATAGGAAGCCCGTTGGAAAGATTCTTTGCCACATGGCTCCGCTACGACTCATCAACCAAGGGACTGATGCTTGCCTGACGTTCTGATGCCCAGACTCCTTGCCTTCTTCTTTTGCTAAAGAACAACTTCGTTTAGTAGATCGCTTGAGCGCAGATGAATGAGTCTACCAGGTTATCATCCTAAATATGTTATAGATATTTTTTATGTTATACTGGATACCCCACACTATTCTATTTGTCAGTCAAACTATAAAGAGTTCGCCTTCTTGCTGTGTCGTTCAGGACCGGGAAGACGATTGGACAGCTAGGATGGAATCGAAAGCATTTCCGCTGACTAAGATGATAGGGGAATGGGAAGACAGCCTTCAAGAAGAAGAAGATTCACTCGCTTTTCAACCATTAGTCCGAAAGACGGAGCTTGTAGATGGTGAAGTGACCCAACAAGGCCAGGAACTGAACTCGATGAGGGAAAGCGTCTTTCTTTTTCCGGGGTTTCAATTAAAAAGGCTAAAAGAAAAGCCGCTTACTTAGACGATTGGACTAGATCGAAAGCCTGGAATGATTCCGGACTGCTTACCGGCTTCGAAGGCATTGCGCTTTCACCATACGACAATGGTTCTAGACCCGTAACCCCATACCCTCGACTCATCGGTCTTAGTCTTTCAATCAAGGAAAAAAGAAAACCAATTATTTGAGCTGGGAAAGCTCTTAGAAGAAAAGAACTTACCACTATAAAGGCTAAGCGAATACGCATAGACCCCAAAGAAGATACCCTCGCTCACACCTGAGTCGGATTCCCTTCGGGACGAATACAAGGACCCGAAAAAGCAATTCCCACGCGCCCGCTAGCCTCGACTCTACTCTAGACAGCCATAGTCTCTAGATAGCCCTAGCCAAGGTTCCGATTCAGATAGGGTAGCCCGCCTTGCTTTCTTTGAATAGGCCTAATCTTTTATCAGGAAAGAGAAAATGGCAGCAAATCGTCTGCTCACTGAGGTTAGATCGTCTTCTTTCGTAACCGTACCTGACTTTCTCTCCGTCCCGTACTAGCCTCCCCGCCCCATGCTTTTTCAAGCTAGTCATCAAAGAACCTGCCAGCACACTCGACAGCAAGCCTTACCGCCGCGCGACTAGGTATAAAAGGCACAGGATCCCCACGGCCTGACCTCAACCCTATCCTCGGGTCTCGACACATTAATCCTAGCAAACTTTCATAGCCTTGGCTTCTTCAGCTCTAGTTCTCACTTCGTTCGCTCAGATAAAGTCTCTCGTTCTACAACTCACTTTCAAGGGGAGGCGCGGAAAACTGCTCGACTATAAAGGATAGGAGCACATAATAAGTAGCGGAAGCAGACAATAGAACAGCTGCTAGAAGCTCGACAAAGAGGTATGAGTTTCACTCGGGCAAGACTCCCAGAGGGCAAGAAAAAGGGAATAGTTCTTCTAGTTGCTCCCTTATGTTATAAAATTCTTTCAACGCATTCCTATCCTTCTAGTCAATAAGCCGGGGCAAATCTAGGGGAGGAAAAGCTCGGCTCGGCTTCTAGTTGCAACCGATGTTCCGGTAAAAGATTATCTGGGAGAGCGAGGAAGGACAATCCGGTAATGCTGCTCAGTCTGAGGGGCGAAGATGCGAGACTGAAAGGGATATTCCACCAGTTGTTGAGGATAGGGAAGAAAGAAAGTGCCTCGAGTCAAAGCGAGAGGGTTGGTTGAGATTCCCACAAATCCCCAAATTAAGATTGTATGAAAGTGACTCCTTAAAGTCTTTCTTTCTTTTAATCGGATGGAAGTCAATTCCCTGACACTAAGAATGAAATATCTCCTACGGTAAGTCTTAAACTATCATTTCCCTTTCTTTGTTTAAAGCTTTCAACCTCTCTTCCCCTCTTGAGTTGCGTTGAGGCAATCATTCATACAGTGAAAGAGTCTTCCTCTAGTCTTGCTTTGGCACCTATTTGTTTGGGACTTTTCTTTGTAGGCTTCTGTCTTAGATCCTTTTCTTCTCTCTTTTGTGCTTACTAAGTCTTTACCGAAGGGAGAGGGACGAAGTGACTCTTTATTCTGTCTGAGTCTAATTGAGTAGATACAGAAAGGTAACAGAAAATTTCTCCCTTAAAAAAGTGAATCTTCCGAAGTCATCACCCAGATAGACTCTGGTCTCAGACCTTTCGAAATGCATGTGTTAAGCATATAGCTAGCCTTACAGAGTTTGATAATAGTCTCAATCACAGATGATTTCGATCTTAGGCGAACGAGGTTACTGGCTCTCCGGCCCCATTTCGGTGCGCTATTGGAGATCTCTTTGGGCCTTCCGCTTTCTAAAAAGCAAACTATCTTGATTGGTTGGCCTACTGATAGATTAGCTTTTTCTTCTTTTACGTAATTTCATAATTAGATTTTTCTTACTTTGAGCTTCAAAGGAATTTTAAGTATGTCTTGAATCCAATCAGTGCGATCAGTCCAGTCAAGTCCTTGACTTCGGTCGTAGGTTGAAAGTCAAGAGGTAGCCGTTTCGTTCTCCTAGATGCACGAATGAGGAGAGAAAGAAGCAAACGAGCCAGGGAAAGAAAGGAGAGAGAGTGCTTTATCATACAATATTTGCCCGTTTTCAGTCAATCATGGAACGCCCCTCGGGATGTGCCCTATAGGAGCGCAAGCCTTTTTCACAGAAGAGGTGGCACAGAACGAACTCTCCCAGATGAGGATGTTAGCGAATAAGCTCTCAACTAATCTCGTACAATACAATAAAGTATTTGCCCTAAATGTTCACACCCTTTCACTCTTGGGACTGACTTGCCCGTTGGAGAGCTACCGAACTGCCTTCCTTGCTTGCCTGGAATGAGAGGACAGACTGAGAGACAGACCGCAGGAAAGGAATTGGTTACTACAGACAGACCGGATGAAATAGCTGCGCTCACTCTTGCAGCGGTTATTGCTAACATAGGAAGTCTCACTCCCTCCAACCTTATTGTTAGACCGTTTCGCGCCCTACGACTAGTAGTGCGATCACTCCCTTTCGAGTAGGATTAACACTCACTCAGCAATAGCGCCCCTACTCTTAACAAGTACGCTTCCTGCTTACTCTAAGTCCCAAGCTGGAAACACCCAGTTGCTTATTATAGGATAGGATGCACATCCCGACCGGTGAAAGGAAAGAGCGAGATCTCCTTTCCTGTAGGCTTCTCCTGTGCTTAGTTCACCTAGCATGGAAAGAAGCTGAGCCGTGCTAGTAACATCGTGAGCGTGAACAGAGGTTATCAAGAGTTAGCTTGGGAACATGCCCTTAGCCTTAGTTGGAAGCTAAGCCAAAGCTAAGCTTGTAGGCTTGTAGAGAAAGCTATTGCGCAGGTATACCAACAATCCATGTTCATGAACAGTCTCCTTCGAACATCTGATTCACCTTAGGTCGGACACTTCACTTCAAGCTTAAACCTCCGTCTATGATCGGCTTGCTTTCTCGGTATCGTGAGTCTAAACTCTTTAAGCCGGCTAACTAATAGATAGAGATATAGCTCAGTAAACACGGGAATCACTTCGGCTTAAACACGGCTATGCTTCGCTCTTTTTAACTATCGCTAGTCTGTGAAAGAAGATTTCAATTTCTGGTCACTTTCAGTCTAACCCGGATTTACTTAGTTAGTCGAGACTTGCTTCTTAGCGTGTAGTGGATCAACCGGGCTAGCTTTCCTGTAGTAGAGCGCGGGGAGAGTGACCATCATGGCCTTGAATAGGGTGTGCCTTTTATTCTGTACATTTTTTATGAGGAGTACTCTTGAATGTACTATACAGTAGGTTCTCAGTGCCCTAAGATCCCAATCCCGGATCGAATTCCAATCGCAGAATTGTTCTCAAGCGAATGGCTTTTACTCAACCTCAATTCATTCAGTTAGGACCTCCCTTTATGTCATTTCTTTCCTTGCCAGCGTGAGGAGTCAGATCGGATTATAGCACTTGCATGGAATCAGGGATAGTGGCTATTGTCTGCTTCTCTTGGAGCGATGATTCTTGTCCACTTCCTATTAAGATAAGGTTTCCATTCCGAAGTCTTTGCTGCTGTTAAAGGATTTCTTGCTACGCCCCTCTTCCTGATGCCTTTGCTTTGTGCATGGATTCCTTCTCACGAGTTGGATTCGAACCAACACCTCTTGCATTCAAAGAACTACCACATTCTTAATGTCGTGAGTTTTGGTAACCCGGTTCCTCCTCGGACAAAAAACTAATGAAGACTACATCCGGACTCGCCCTTACCAGCGCATTCCACAGCTCAATAGCTACTCCTTTGGTCGATCCTTTCCTTCCGGTTTATTCCAAGGACTAATTTGAATGCCCAACCATCCAAAGGCACAACCCATACTAACTCCTAACTTTTTGTTATATTCCAATATTTCTCGGATTAGTTTCCAATTCCTATGGGAATGATAAATAATGAAACCGACCGCGATGAGTACTAGGGTCACGAAACCATAGGTAAAGACTGTTTCTCCACAAACCTTAACTAAAATTTCGATTAGGAGACACAATCGCAATGTGTATGAGTAAAAAACGCTTATTGTTAATAAAATGGGTCTGTTCTTCAATGGCTAAGCAAGGTAAGCGCAGCTGGTCCCAATAAAAAAAAGCAGTCTTCCTTTATTCCCACGGCGGATTCCCGATAAGCAGTCTCAACTCCACGGGTAACAGTAGCTTCCTGGGCCACTTACCCCAGCTGGCCTAGCTTTATGCCTGACTCTATGGCTTACTTGCTTCCCTTTCCCCTGCGCCGATAGCTGGACTCAACCAATTCAACACAAAACAGACAGAGGAATCCTGGACGTGATATCGAAGGTAATAGAACAAAGGAATGGAAGGGACCGGTCACTGGCAAGTCTGTTGGAAGAAGTCCTGTAATAGAAGTAGAGTCTCGTTTCAAGCCTACCGCGTTACCTAAAGCGGAAAGAAGGATCCGGGAGTTCCTGAGCCAAGATTGAGACCCGCTTTTGACTTATTCTATTATTCTAATCATGAGTGGGATCGGGTGCTTCTCTCTCTTGGAGACTCGCGTGCCATGGATCGCAGGAGTCGAGATATCTTATGTCTTACCGCTTGGGTTGGTGTCGGCCCTTGTCCACCTCACTTTGCCATGTCTTCTTCTTTCACCTCATCCTGCCCAAAAAGCATTAACATTCTCATGAATTGCACTTTGATCCGCCTTTCTCTTATTCCAGTCCAGGTTCTATCCCTTTCTGGAACTATCGTAAGCTATCCCTTTCAGGTGTCATGCCAAAGTATTGCATTAGGACGGAGAACGAGTTAATCTGACATTGAGTATAGTATCTTATTCTAGGAAGCCTGAAACTCACGAATCTCTTACTAAAAAGAAGAAAGAAGAAGGTGATCGCCTAGTTCTTTAAATAGATCGTAATCTATGACTTTGTCTTAGCGAGCGATGCCTATAAGAGCTAGGAATGAGGCTAAAGCAAAGACAGATTGAGAAAGCCTCCTTTGCCTTCTCATTAGCTGGATGAAATCGTATCCATTGCTTGAGATCTTTAGGAGCTGAGAATGCAACCCATTCAATCGATGTGGGCCTTTCCCTTCTGCGTTGGGAGCTTGCTTGTGAGCCTTCTTGCTTATTGGACTTGTCCTCAAGTCGACCAAAGAATGTTAATGTGGGCAAGCCCTCATTCCCAAGACCCAGTTCTTTTTGAGAGGCTGCCTCCGTATCCCATCTCTATCTCTCTCGCTAATGAAGAGCAAACGGATAAACCTCGTTGCCGACTTCACTTCAGAAAGATGAGGGACTGATCCAAGAAGCCAATGCCAACAAGTGGTTCCATAGCTCCCCCAACCACATCAGGAAAGGGGCCTCACGCTTCCCTTCTATCTTAGGTTCTAGCCCGCCTGACCTAACCCATCACAAAGGCCAACCAAAAGCGATCCCAGGAATTTAGCTAATTAAGAAGAGGGAGAATGTCTATTCGGCAGATCTTTCAACTCCTCCAACTCTTCTGAACCTAATCTAGACGGAGCCCTAACTTAGTACAGGTACTTAGAGCACGGATCCTTAGTAGAACCCGGATCCTTAGAACACGAGCCCCTAATAGAAATCAGTATAAAGAAGAAAGCGATTGCATCCTTCTTCTTATCATAGCATAGTATGGTATAGTAAGGTAATAGCGGAGTGGAGCTGTTTGGGGAGCGAACTCTTAATGTCGATCAGGTGAATCGCTCCTGCTTGATCTCGACTGTGATCCCTGGCCTGGGGCTGACACTAAGCTAGTGAACTGCCGCCCAAGGTGAAGGTTCTAAGATTTCTGCCTTTTTAACTCTCAATTAGAAAGACTTGTTGACCTTCACTTCACATCCTGATCCTTGTCTTAGCCCTCTCCTTCCATTTATTCTGGCCAGAATAGTACTGATATTTCCGTCTCTGTTTAGCTGACTCGCTCGGGATATCCTAGCATCATTCCGGCATTTCACCGTAAGAGGATCCTTAAAGGTGATTCCAAAAGTGATTTGCTTGTCCAGTGGTACTTGTCGCTTTTCTCCGAAGGCTATTGAATTAGCTAAACCACGTGGGTGGCGGTTGTCCATGGATGTCCCTTGGGCCTATTCTTCATCGGATACGAGAGCAGTAAGAGCTTCTATTCCATCAACACAAGTTATTCCAGCAACAGCTCTTACTGTAACAGAACTAGGACCGTCAACTCCAACTGTCCTTATAGGCGAAAGCCACCTCCTTGACAGATTACGGAGCTACCCAGCTTCTCTTAATGCCAAGTAGTAGAAAAACCGCTTTCCCGAGCTGGCTGGATGATTACTATGGAAGAGTTGGTGAACATTGTTCTGACTCATAGCTCTAAGATGACAACTACTCCCAGTCTCTGGTCAATCCATGCTGATGCTAGAATAGCTTTTCCCCCCGCCCATACCTGGGAAGAGAAAGTACAACCTCTGCTGCATCCTATCCTCTACTTTAGTAGAATTCTTTTGTTCTAGAATCACAGACATTGGCTAATGATACCACAGACTTTCTGGTTATGTCATACTCTATTCTATCTACTCTTACAGACCTTCCCTTCGAGCAGACTAAGAAGAAGCCCACGGAGCGGTAGGCTAAGCCGGAAATAGAGAGAGATGTGATTAGATTAGCACGAGGAAGGGAAGAATCTTGGTCGTGGGATAGCAGTTTTTGAATCAGTCTCATTTGGCGTTCAATAAGTAGAAGATCAAGGCAGCTTCTGCTTTTAGGTCAGCTCTTTGGCTCCTTGCTATAAAGAGTGAAGTGACCTTCGGGCGAGGAGAAAGTCAGTAAGAATAGGACCGGAAACTGTGCGTTTGGCTATTGGTGAGTCTGTCTTTCTTGAGAAAAAAATTGAGCGACCAGCCCCTCCATTTGGGTCATGAGACTAGCCAACTGTCTATCCCTGTGGGCTAACTCAACTTATAAGCTTGCTATCTTAGCATCCACTTGGGGTAACCTTTCACTTGGATACGATCTAAAACGATTCCACATTCAAGAAAGAACCAGACCAGGCCAACCAAGAGATAGGATCAGATGAAGGAGAGAGAGAACTACTATTGAAAGAAGGCGAATCGCTACTTCTTGTTGCTATAAAATGGTAAAATACTACTTCTTGGACTGTGCCGACACCCGAGAAGACTAATTAGAGATTTGCTAAGCGAACGAGCCTGAAAGCGCTTCTCCTAGCTTGATCTTAAGTCTTATACATTAATTAAGCAATCTGACTTATATGCTCCTCTCCCCTTGCTTTATTACACCGATAACTGCAGATGAAGCGAAGGGCATCGATTATCTATTTAGACGAACGAAGAATAAGATAAAGGCAGCTAATTCACCCGCATCTGTTGGGGGAAGGAATGGGCATAGGTTAATCCATAGTAGAAGGAAGAAGCTGTGAGACATTAAAATATTCTTTTATAAGATTATTAACAATATATGTCCTAATATTATAGTTCTAGCTTTCTTCATTGAGTAAAAGGAAATTAGCCTTGCTAACAATAAGGCATATGATAGCTCATTCCCGGACTTACTAGATTATGTGAGAGAGGTGCTTGCTTTATGAGACTTCTTCCTTCTTTCTTCGATCGGAATACAATAAGATCTTATTATCATAGCACGAATAGGATAATAAGTTATCACAAACACCATAATCTAAATGAACAGATTCAATAGAAACTTTCATTTATACTTGACTAGTCAAATGCCTAGTTTCATCACCTGAATCTGGGTTTAGATCGTACCCTTTCACTAGCGCTTCTCCCCCTGACTTCGTTCCTTTGTTGAGACTTTTTTTAGTTTCCTTTAAGTGGATTTTGCTTAGTTCAAGACTTTCCGGAGTTGTAAAAGGACGAATTATTAGAGGTTGAGAGGTTTTACGCGTACGACAGGTAGATGTGACTTTCACAGGTCCGATGTCTCTTTGTGCCTGAAAATGTGATTGAGAATTGGGCTTTTGAAACTCGATTTGTCGCAATAAGAGGTATTGTCTCTGCCTTTGCAAGCGCAGGATTTTCATTAAATGAATAGATGTTATTAGCTTATTATTCCATAGATAATAGGAAAGCTCCTTTTTCCGTAAAATAAGAAGTGGTGCCCTTCTATCTCTAGCAGGTCTGTTGCTCACGTGACCGACAGTGATAGATCTGTCACTTACGGAGGGGAGTTCTGTTATGAGCGAGCTTTCTTTCAGTCCATTTCTATATGTCATTGGCTGGAGAAGATTGATAGACGTATCCGGAGCGAGCACTATCAGTACAATCTCTCTTCCAATAAGATAGAAGTAAGGAAGGTTAGAGCTCAAGCTAGTAGGAATATAGGTTGCTTCTCCCCTAATCCATGATAGATCGAAGGGGGAGCACAAATCTAATGAATGTCCCCGCTCTTATCGCTGGGCTCTAGTTGCTTGTAGCTCCTGGCAACAAAGATGCATGAACCATTTCCCGAAGTATATGTCCGGATAGTCCAAAGTCTCGATAATTAGCTCTCGGTCTTCCGGTCGCAAAACAACGTCGATGAAGACGTGTAGGTGCGCTATTCCGCGGTGGGGATTGTAACTTTCTATAAAATCCCCATTTGTCATTCAACGACTGAACTTTCCTTATCTCCTAAGGTGAATAAAGGAGGTGGGAGTACCCGGGGTGATCCTAGATCATCCTTGATGACACCAAGCTGAGGAGGCTGAACCAAGCTCTTCTACCACCGCTCTCTTGTTCTCTTTTCGACAAGGATAGGCGCACATGGAAATGTAAGGTGGCTTATTTCGGGTTGGTAGTCTACTCTATTCACAGGTCTTCGACCGCTTATCTTTTATTCCAACAGTTCGCTGATACTCACTGGCCGGGGACAGTCTCCCGCCTTAAAAGTAGACAAAGCTCGAGCCTCTTCACTACGATCTACGGGGACTCTTCGCTAAAGGCTCACCGGGGGACTGATCTATACTCCTCTAGCTAGTTCACTCATCTACGTGCAATGTTTGCATGCTTCATTGATATAACGAACGCACCTCTATTACCAGATTCCACGTTGTCGGAAGCCCGCCCTTTTCTCTTGAATCCGTATTCCGCTAACTAAGCCGGCTAAACCTTTCCTACCTTCCTTCTGCTTTGCTGCTTACTCTTTGAAAACAATATAAGTAGCTTGTACTACTGAGCTTAAACCCCTTGTTGTCATAGATCGGGTGAATGCCCTTTCCTTTAGTTGCCCTTTCAGTGGAGTAAGCCAAAGCGAGTGAAGGGGGTCTAGTCGCATACCCCTATCGTCTTATTGTTCTATTCGTTGCAGTAGGCGAAGTCGTATTTGTTACCAGCCATTTTGTTTAATGCCAAGATCGAGGAACTCTTCTTCCTACTTAAAAAAGATTTTTTCGGTATTTTCTTTCTCTTATCTATGAATGAAAGATTTACGATCGAGAGAAAGCGGACAATTAAGTGACATGATATATATAAACCTTATACTTCAAAGGAATGAACTCAAGACCGGTTCCATTATCGTTTCCTACAATGGATGCTTTTAAAGACCAGGAAACTGAGCAATAAGTCCATCCGATAGTGGGTGGTGTAGTTGGAGATAAAAAAGTTCTTTTTTTATGGGCAGCTCAAAAGTATAGTCTTTCGCTGTGACTAAGGATAGACAGGACTCTCGGTTCGTCTGAGCCTGAGTCGAAGACTTTCGGATCCTGCATCTGCTTCAGTTAATTAGGTTAAAATGTGCCTTACCCACATCATCTGAGATGCAGTAATTTCCTACTTAAGATTCAGATGCCTATGTTGCTGCTGATGTGGATAAATTGGTACCAGCCTACTCGTGATCTTCCTTTAGCTGGGCACGCACCTTGTCAGTAAGATGTGAAGCTGTTCACTCTGCTTTCCCTGGTTCAGACAGATTCCCAAGCTAGGTTGTAGCCACGACGGCGCTGTTCCTTTCTCTTCGTTCTGACCTTAAGAGAAGAACTTCGCTCTTTTTCTTCTGCCTCGTTCACAAGGGCACTTCAGAGAGAAAAGAAGGAATTCCCGTCAAAAGGTCGATCGAAAATGAACATCTTTGCTGAAATCCTTTCTCTTTCTTAGTAGAAAGAGGGTCCAATCAAGCAACCAGTCTTTGGATGCCAGGGCGCTTGCCTTCCCTTCCAACCATCGGCGTATCAGCTTCCAGAGCTGATGCTTTATCCAATCCAGTTTTTGTCCCTTGATTTTGTAATCAGATCTATCTGTCCCTCTCTTACCTTCTAAGGAAGGGGCACGGTTAGCCAATCACCTGGCATTGGGTCAAGAACTTAAGGAACGGGCGCAGAGCCCTAGTGAAGAGGTACCCCCATACTGAACACCAACTCACACCGAATAGCCTTTGTTGTATCGTCACTTTCGGATCAACATCCGGAAGAGGCTTTTTGCGCTCATCTCCTTCTCTTCAGGGATATGTAACTCCAAGCCATCAACATTTGGGAAAACAACATACCTTGATGCAAACCTATAAACTCCTTAAACCACCTCTTAAAGTGAACGTGAGTAGGATCTTTAAGTTTCAGAGAGGGCTGCTATTGCCTCTCCTTCACAAGCCCGATTCCGATGGTTACGGTTACAGCAACAGTTAACCTTCCGGGTCTTGACTAGGAAACTGGCTCTGCGAAGACGCTTCTTTGGTGTTCTTCCGGCGGATGAAAATAAAAACCAACTAGCCAACCAGAAAAAAAGGCTTCCGTCCTCGGAACTAAAGCTGGTTCTATTCCGGACAAGAAAGCAAAGCCGGGGACCTAGGTGGGAGGAACTGACTTGACTGGTGAAATTCCGGTACTTAGTCATTCTACTGACAAAGAGAGGGGACCGAAGGAGAGAAGAGGTTTAGCCCTTCCCCTAATGGTCGATCGAGTAACTATGCCCCTTGATCCTAACCAAAGGAAGGAAGCTACCCTAGTCCACGAGTGAAAGACTTTCCACGAGATAGAATGAGGGTAGCTCTCCCGATAGGTTACGGGTGGAATCTCCTACCCCTGATTCGATTCCTAGGATTTGAATTTTTTATTTTCCCGGGATTTCTCGCTTAATATCTGATGTCCCTGAGGGAATCCTTAGATGTGAAAGTGAGGAGATAGAAGAGTTCAGACTTTGAGCCAAAGACGGAAGAGAGAGAGGGAGCACTCGTGGCACACTTATACAGATAGCTATCGATGGGGCTATAAATCTTCATTACCCTTACGGTCGACTAACTTCGCCAAGAAAAGCACTTCTTACCGGGTGAAGGGCAGGGCCTACGCTCGCTTGTTCCTGCGCGAGAATCCCCGGCTTTTTGGTCAGCGGCTATCTGGACCACCATACCTTCTCTATTGCAAGCTACCTCTTGTTAACCCGGTTCTAGCTTACGTATACCGTTGACTCCTGTGTCTTACACACAAGGTTGACATAAGGAAATTCCTTGTTCTAAGAATTACGCCGTCCCCGGGTCGAGTCTTTGCGGGTTCATCCCAAACAAAGCGAAGCCCTTCCGGTCGGGAAGATGCAGATAAAACGCCAATAGCCGGATGTCCGCTTCTACGGCATAAGCTTTAAAGAAAAGAGTGATCAACGCTAATAAAAATGGAATAATCAAATAAAATTAGGTATAGGTTTGAACAGTTTTTTCAATCTTTTTCTTCCTATTCTAAGATAGCTTTCAACTGAGTGGCTACCCTTTTTGTCAGATACGGGTCAATAGCCCCGTTCAGACAACTAGGGTCCCCTTATACCCTCCAGCATTCCGCGGAGGCAATCATCCGGCTCATGAGGCAGATACAGATCCTCCATAATATGGGTGGCGGTCTGAGAGTGCAGCTCTATCATATCTGCCCTCTCATTCTTGCAGTTCTCTTTAACGTTAACGGAAAAGCATCCGAAAAAACGGAACACTAACCTAATCTCGAAAGAAAAGTTTTACTTTTCTCAACCCCTATTCCTGACTTGAACAGAAGCTTCAGCTACTTGAAGAGTGAAGAAGCAGCTACCATCTTTCAATGCAATACTAAGCCAACTAGCAACCTGAGCCTGTAGCCACCCGCTATTTTATAATAGCAACCAAGCCAGCCGGCCTATATTTGAACGAAAATGCCGGGTCGCTCAGCGAGGAGAGGATAGGGTGCTCTCGGATTTTCTAAGAAAGACAGGGCCTCCGAGTCATTTTGCATGTCGGAAAAAAGACAAACCATGGGCTTGAGGCATCGGTCGTCTCGGTTCTAATCCGTATATCATCCAGGAACTCACTGTTGAAATTCCGGCAACTTGTTCACTTCGTTCTATTATATAATGGATCAGCCCTCATCAAGAACTCCCGCCAAATCACAAGTCTTCCTATTACGTTACGCCAGAATGCACAACCACCGTGGGCATTCATTCCTATGCCGGGGCCGGGGGCATGGCAGATGAACTTGACTTTGCACATGCGTTCATCGGCGGCTGATCATGTAACGTCAAAGAAAAAGACCGCTTAATAAGACGCCTATTCGATCTAATAGTCGAACGAGGTACGAACTAGTGCTAGCTCGGGCGCGGTAACAAAGGTCCTCGCCAACCTCGTAGCGGAGAGGCGGCTTATTGCAGCAATTTTAATCAGTAATCATCAATGCATAAGGGAACAGCACGAAGCGATGATATGCTTCGCAAGCAAATGGGTCAATGACTAGATAGCCACGGTAAGATGTAAGGCCCGCGCAAATGCCCTTAGAGTCGTCGGTCGAATTACCGATCAATTATATTCTTGGATGAGCGGAACATCTTTGAGACAAATCAGCTCCACCCGGGTACATAGCTTCATCCAAACCATGGATCCACGAATTGTTGCCTCGCTCGAGAAAAGAGCTTCGTAGTTGCGAGTTCTGGGCCGATGAGCGATATGTAATCCTAGGATTAGAACTATGCTTTACTACTTCCATATAGTAGTTAGATCTTTTCGATTTTTTAGATTTTAGGTCTTTTGGCTAGTCTTCATTTCCCTTTCTTCTATTTTTTCAATATGGATAGCAAGAGCATGAATAGGCCTACATGGGATGGAAGGAAGGAAAGATGGAAGGAGAGAAGGACTGAACGACAAAAGGGAATACCTCTTTGTTTGCCTTGGAATGAATTGGTTTTTTCAACTGCTGAATAGGTTTCGGAGCTTAACTTAAGTAAGTCTTCAGTACGCTTTTAGTATCCGGATCGATAGAGACTGATCCCTTTCTACATACATAGCCCCACCCCACCAGATACATACATACTTTTTATCCTTTCCCCCATAAAGCTTCCTTTCCTGAATCTTAGCTCTTATTTTTCTTATTTATTCTGACTACTATCACTTTATAAACCGGGCCTGGGTAATTAAACCTTAACGTATCCGGGTAGTACGCCTGGAACAAGAAGGTTCGTCGTACAATTTCGGCGATTACAAAAATAAAGGAGTATATCCCTCTCCCTTAGTGTCTTTCCACTTCCGTCGTTCAGGAACAAACACTTCGCCTAATTCTTTTGAATCCCGGCCCGCTTTTTCCCCACTAACTAATTACGTTACGACCACTGAACAAACTTGGTTGACGAACATAGTTTATGCGCCGCTAGTGTAGCGGCTTGTCGAGCATTTGACAAACTCACACCATCCATTTCAAATGGGATTTGCCCTGTGGACACACGAGCAATCCAACCCGTAGGATTTCCTTTTTCCTCTTCCCATTCTGACTTCTGTAGGTTTCCCGGTAATAGGGAGATCTGCGGGAACTCTTACCCATATCTTACCATTTCTTCGGAATTGTCCGCTCATAGTACGATGGAATTGCCCAATTATAGCTCGACGCGCTGCTTCAATGGCTCGATATGAAAGACGACCAGCTCTGCAACTTTTAGTGCCATATCTTCCAAAACCAAGTCGTGTACCGTCCGGTTTGCAACCCCTACTACATCTGCCTTTACGATATTTACTATATTTCGTACGTTTCGGATATAGCGCGTCCCCTTTCTTTTTGACTATATGAAATCCACACTTTGACACCTGAGATTCCGTAACGAGTAGATACTTCCGCAGGAGCATAATCTATTTTCTGGTTAAATACATTACTAGATGTTTTTCCATACTTTCCGCATTCAGTTCTAGCTATTTCTGCACCTTCTGATCGACCTGAACAACATATACGGATCCCCTCCACCCCTTTTTTCATTACTAATCGAATATCCTTCACTATTTGACTAAAAATGGAGCGAAATGATCTTGTTTTGTTCCTCGGTTGAAAAGAGATATCTTGAGCAATCGGAGAAGCACTTTGATAAACAGATTTGATCTTGACCGACTCAATTAAGGTATTAGTCTTTGTTCTATTAGACAACAAAGATCGAATTTTTTTCACTTCGTTCAAATAAAAGTTGTACCCGTACGGAATTATTCTGTTTCTCAGTATGATCTCTATCATCATCTCTATTCCCTTTATCAATTCTCCTATCCCACCTAGGTCTATGAATTTCTCTATCAATTCCATTACCTTATCCTTAGCCATGAGGTTCCAACATTTTTTCCTGAATTTTCGTAGGAGTTGTTCCCGGGCATACTCAAAAAAAAGGTTATTATACACCCCAACCCCGTCCCTTGGAAAGAAAAAGGTAGCACCGAAGAAAGGAAAGAGCGAGATGGTGGTTTTTGTTGTTCCCGCGAAGCGAGGATGATTCGACCAGCGAATGAAGTGGGTCAACTTTTTGTCTTCGGCCAAAAACTTTTTCCCGCAGGTCGAGCTTTCGACAAAAAAAGCGAAACGTATTCTCTTATCTAAGCTTCTTCCCTGTGCGTTAGCTCCCCCCATGGTAGATGGTTCAACCACGCCCGGTTCCACGAAATGATTGAGAACTGCGACGGGGTCGAAATGCATTTGGTTCTTTGTCTTCAATAAGTATTGCATGACCGAATAATTCAAGGAAGGGCGCACCGCAGGGAGGGTCCTTTTAAGTGGATGACTCGTCGGGCTGTCGGAGGGGGACTTCTTTGACTTCTTTGAGAAAAAGAACTTGAATAACTTCGTTTTTCTGAAGGAGTCGTCATTTAGGAGGGCTATGTCATTTACAAGCCCGGCGTATTTCGGATGCTTGAAGGCCCCGCTGACCCGAAGTGATTTAGAAAGATTCTTCTTTATCGATGGTGATCGGTCATGGTATCCATAGCGTTGCTTCTTTTTCGGCCAAATCCTGATTTCGTTTTGCTTCTCCCGGTCGTCGAGCCTGGCCGGCTCGACTCTTTTCCCTGCCCCCCGGCCTCTCACTTCGTTTCGTTCTTCTTCTGTACCGTCGCTTGAATGAAGACACCCGATCGGCCCGACTTTACCAAATGCCCACCACTGGCCCTTCCCCTTTCCGGGTCTGGATTTTTCGCGTCGTTTCTGTCGTCGTGGTCGACGGGGAAGAAAGAAATGAATGAATGTTCTTTTGGGAAAATGTAGAATAATACACCTACCGAGACGAAAGCCAAAGGTGAGTCTAGTAGGTGGACGTACCGAACCGAAATAAGATCTAAGATTGACATCTTGATACACTGATTTACCATAATAATAAATAGAGTCAATGCGGACTCCGCCGTGGGAAGAGCCGCTTCTTTCTTGCTTGATAGGGGGGCTTCCATTCACCAGCGCAGACTAAAAGTGCTCTCCGAACCGTGCTGGATAGTCACCCATCACACGGCTCTCAAACCCAACCTGTGGTGGATCCCGGGTGACAAAGTAAAAGCCTTTGATCCTTTGCCCCATACTTTGAGATGCTCCTCCCCGCCGATCAAGCAGCGACGCTGCTCTTAGCTTTAAGCCGCTATCGTTCGGTTCGGATAAGTCAAGTCCCTTCGGTCAGTTCGCTCAGGTGATCCTCCCTTATCTTCCCTAACGTTCAGAGTTGTTCTGGTTTGAGAAAGGAGCACCGGCCGAGCGCCCTGAATGAATAAGAAATTGACAGCAGAGGTAATTGCAGATTCTTATTCGAACGAGTTGAAGCTAACAACATGTCGATTACACACCGGGGGTTGGTAAGAACTGAGGGACAATGCCCCTCTAACCTAAGTGGGCCTACCTGCGAAGCAACTGGTACTTGAGCGGGCGGGGGGGGGCGGTTTGGTTTCGTGCAAGGCCCTCGCAGCAGGAAGAGGCAGTTGTCGTTTGAAAGAAAACGCTCTTTGTTTGTATAAGGTTCCAAACCTTCGCACCCTGATGAAAAAGCCCTTTCTTTTCTATCTTATTAGTAAAGCCTAAACGTCCTTATTGAAGCCTAGCTAACGAGAAATCAAAGCGATAACGCACCTTTCCTAAGATTAGAATCGAAATAGAAGAGAAGGCCTTTCTTTCCCAAAGTAAACTTTCTCCCTTCCCTTCTTGCTTTAGAAAGATTGCAGCTAGCGTGCTGGACTAATATAATAGAAAGTCAAGGCTCTTCTCCTGTTCTACGAATCTACAACTCTCTTTACTGAGCGAGACTCCATCTATATCCCTACTAGTGGTTATTCTTTCCAGGCCATTTGTTTGACAGCTTAAACTAGACCCCACTTTCGATTAGATAGGTTTCGGTCTTAATCAAGATAGGTCAAGGGCGCGTCGGAACGGTCGGTAGCTACTTAGTCTCATCCGAGAGTCTAATCTCCTTGTACTGCTTTTTGCTTTTTCAAAGAAAAAAGGTCGATTTAGGCTCCTTCCCTTCCGCCGCATAGCTGCGGTAGCAGGTACTACGAGCCCTCTGTCCCACGCATTTAACCGGCTCGCGTGGTTCACCGGTTCCACCGAAAACTCTCATTTGTTGAAGCGGAGCATAGTGCGCTTTAGGCGCCGAGCGAGAAAGGTCTCTTCTTTCGTTTCGGTTTATTCGCTGATCTGAAACTTAGCACTTGTTTTCTTATTGATCCCGGGGGCGGCGGCGTTCTTGAGTCTATCCGAACCGAATTAGCACTTCTCAGATCAGGCGAGGCCTCTCCAGCGGAGCTGGGCGCCGGGGCCCTGGCTGCACTAGCGATTGGCACATAGGGGAGTGGTTGCCCGGCTTTCTCGGCCTGGTATCCTGCACCTCGCGTTCATGATATCTACATTCAACTGTGCCCCGGAGACACGGTCGAAGCACGCCCGCCCAGTGTGCTTCTTTCACGACATGCTCTGGTCCCGGGTGTCTTCCAGTGGTCTTCTCGCGTTAGAAGAAGTCGTGTCCGTCCCGGACATCTGCAACGCCCTTCCCCGCCTTTTTTTTTAATCTGGGGTGAAGGAAAAGACTGACCCCTTCGGTGACTTTCGCGGTCGCCCTCACTGAACCGACTTGAATCTGAACTACGATTCAGATCAAGTCTTACCGAAATCGGATTTCCTTTTCGTGCCATATGCGCTTAGACTTTACTTTTTTCCCTTTTTTATTCCCGGTCCAATATTAGTGCAATTGCCTTCTTAGATTAGAGCCAGTAACTTCGTACTGAAAATTGGAGAAAAAGAGTTCCAGAGGCATCTTCCATTCATAGAGATTTTGGTTTTTCTGCACCATATTTTGATCTCCCTTTTCTTCGATCCGGAATTCCCAACAAATCCTTGACTCCTCGAATACAATGGGATTTCACACCTGGCGAATCTTTCACTCTACCTCCTCTTATTAAGACTATAGAATGTTCCTGCGAATTATGACCTTCGCCCGGAATGTGAGCAAATATATCATGTCGATTGCTCAACCGTACTTTGGCTATCTTACGTGGAGCTGAATTAGGTTTTTTCGGTGTTCTCGTTGGTACACGCGGGCGTACTCCTTGCTTCTGGGGACATTGATCCGAAGCTCGAGTACGGTCCGTGCGCCGTTTTTCTTCTCTACCATGACGAATCAATTGATTTAATGTAGGCATCGTTCTTTCTTTTGTCCTTCCCCCCGATTTTTGCCCTATCACTAGTGGTTACTCCCGATCCGAAGCACCCCTTTTCCATTCATAGAGAGATCCAATCGTCAAAATCAATAAAAAGGCCATCATGGACCAAGATCCAAAGGGATCAATCTTGTTGGGAGGTACTGCCCAAGGAAAGGAAAAGGTGACTTCCGGATCAGGGATAATAAATAAAATAGAAACAAGATAAAATCGTATATCAAAACGACTTCTGGCATCACCGAAAGGATCGAAACCACATTCGTAGGCCGACAATTTTTCTGGATAGGTCGAACTATTGGAAGCAAATGGAAAAGGAACACCGAGTGGGATCAAAGAAACTAGCGGACTGATCACTAAATAGATAAAAATAGGTGCAAATTCTGACATCACCACAGCCCACTTTGTTTTCTCGCTCCTTGCTCGCGGAGCGGCATACCGAAAAAAAGATAGGATTTGAATCGATGACTTAAGCCCTTGCGCTATTCCCCCCTGATCGCATCGTAGATAGCAGTCAGAGTCAGTACGCTTTCTATTCTCTTTATATTATATATGAAAATAGATAAGAAAGGAGGGCTGCCGAGGCCCGGAACTTCTCCGAGAGGTTCCTTTCGAGACTCCGCGCACAGAAGCGATATCGAACATCACTTATTGTCATTTCTCAATTGATGATACTTCATTTAGCTACTTAATAAGATAAGAAGACCCATAAAAAGATCAAATAACGGAAGGCGGAAGGTCGATTAGGAAAGGAGCTTTTCAAATCAAAGAATTCGTTGATTGCAAAGCCTTCTTTCAGATAAGTCGTTTAGAAAAAAACTCCTTAACTCATTAACTCAGGATCGGTAAAGGCCTTACTCTATTCCTTGTCAGGAATAGCGGCCTTAGAGCTTCTACTACTATCGGCTATCTAACTCTCGGGAAATCGGGGGTTTTGTCGGGGAATCGGTGTCGTGGTGGTGCTACGAGATGGCGATTTATCGTATAGAAGAATGGATCCGCGGACCTCTTGATTGACCATAGATGCGAACCGGTCGACCGCTACCTAAGAGAAGATAAGTAGTTCTTCTATCGTTCAAGGGCAAGGGGAGAACATGTAGCGGCTTGCCTAGATCTCGTATTTCCCACGTAGTCCGTCGGTCAAACCAATGATTCTCCTCTCAAAGTAATAGAGAGATCCTTTTCTTTTTCCGGTATGTAGCTCCGCGAGCAAGGAGCGCATCATCAGAGCAGGGCGAAAACGAACATAGGATCATGGCCCTTTTCTTCTTTCTTTTGCCGCTGATCTCACATCGAGAGCAGCTCCCTCGTGTTCAGGATGATCGGATGAGAGATCTTCCTCCGACTCCGAGAAATCGGTCAAGCGGGGGGCTACCCTCGACTTACCTCTCTCTATAAAAACCCCCTCCCCAGAGGAGAGCATAAGCTCCAGGATGAGTATGTCCTGGATTACCGGATTCATTCTCGTCC
>Ga0256865_1000005_pt1:17500-25000 | contig 91586 bp, 56 predicted proteins | sample RVTome_14_FD_187337 | JGI IMG/M metagenome (GOLD analysis project Ga0256865, IMG submission 187337) | Soil microbial communities from uranium-contaminated site in the Upper Colorado River Basin, Wyoming, United States - RVT145D125 HiSeq ... | reverse complement strand
AAGTCTAATCTCGTATATGACGACTAATCTCATTCTGGGGCAATGTCATATGTGACGATCAATCTCTTTCTCAACCTGTTGACTTAACGGTTTGACCGTTCCACTCGTGCTTCTTGAAAGGAAAGAAATAGCTCGACTGTTAAGGAGAGGGAGCACTGAGCTACACTCATTATGCCCGCCCATTCCGACTCGTAAGTCACTTTATAATCAATGTATAGAATAACTTAGATTCAGTCCGGGCATTAGGTGTACATTTCTCTGTGCTAAAGGGGGTTATGTGAGGCTCCACTCTATCCTGTTGATAGCTGGAGGAAGAGGGAAAATAGGAATAATACCCTGCTTTAGGGGGACTCAAGTAGATTCCCTCATCTTTCGCAACTCGATTCCCTCATCCATAAGGACAATGGGAAATACGAATCCCTAGGACAATGGAAAATCTTTATACCTTTCCTTCGAGTGCCCATGCCATTAGACTATGTACTGGGCTCTCTAGAAGGTAAAGCAGGAAGAGAGTAGCTGACATCAACCATAAAGCCCACTCTATCCTGCTGCCCAGTAAGAGGGAAGAGGTCAAAAGTAAGATACTATTTAGAATACCATTATGAATTTCATTTTTTTTTATCCCTATAGAGTCGCATATTTGGGCAGGGTATTTTTTATAATTTATTTTGGAGCTCTAATGGAGAAGAGAGACATCATTGGGTGTCATGGGAGACCATTTGTTGTCCTAAGGAGGAAGGGGGTGTTAGAATTCGTTCGTTACATCAAGTGATGCAAGCCTTGCACATAGGCGTGGAATTCTATACTATAAAGGGGACTCTCTTTTCTTTGGGCTATGTTCATGCGAAGCAAATATGGTGCCCCTCACAGGGCTGTTCTCTCTTCAATTCCTAGGAGTGCTTCTCATTGTTGGAGAGCCGTCCATGCCCAGCTGGACTTTGTTTTATCCCACGCCTTGTGGTCTATCGGTAAAGGTAACATTTTTTTGGCATGATATGTGGTTGAATTCTCCTCCGCAGGTAGACAACCCTCCTCGGCCTCATATCTCTGTCAAAGAGGCCTTCAATGACCCCAATTTGATGGATGAAATTCTGAGTATTTTTGATCCTATCTCCATTCAATAAATTCAATCTATGCGGGGCTGTCTTTCTGAGGTTTATGAGGGCAAACTTCACCGGCTACTTCATCCTGATGGATGCCTTCTCTGTTTCTAGTGCATGGGAATCGACGTGGGCTTCTCATCCTTCTGTCTACTGGTGGAAATATGTTTGGAATAAATGGGTACACCCAAAAATTGCAGGTTTTGTTTGGCGACTTATGCATAAGGCAATATCCACTGATGAGCGTATTAAGTCTCTGGGTTTTCGGTTTCCCTCTTGTTGTCTTTGCTGTTCCAGCCCTCATAGTAAATCCATCTCGAATCTCTTTGCTCAAGGAGAGCTGGCTGCATCCCTTTGGTCCTTCTTCGCGTCTCATCTTAACATCTCAATATCCCAAGCTCAGTCTCTCGAGCAGCGTCTTGAGTCTTGGTGGACTGATACTATTTGCTCCCAGTATTCTTTTTTACGCAATTCTGTTGCTTTATTTATCCTATGGGAAGTTTGGAAAGACCGCAATTCCATTATTCATGACAATGTAAAGCTCAATATAGTGAAAACGAGACATAAAATTTTGAAGTGGCTGCTTGACACTGTGGTTCTTTTCCACCCGGCTGGGTTTACATGATCAAGCTTGCCTTCATGCTCTTCAGGTTCCTATTATTTCCCCTAAACCTAAGAGGGGACGTAGGGTTAGCATCCACCTGATATTGGCTTTTTCAAACTCAATGTGGACGGTTCCGCTATAAATGGATTCATAACAGGGGGTGGTGTTATCAGGAATTACCAAGGTCAGGCTATTTTTTTTCGGGTAAGAACATGCAAGCAGAAGCTCGGGCGTTAATCACTGGCTTGGATCTTGCCTCCCAATTAGGCACACCCCTCTCATGTACGGAACTTGACGCTCAAGTCTTGTTGCATTTCATTCATACAGGGAGCTCCCCTTGGAACTTGGTATACTTGGCGCGATCATGCAAGTCTCTCTTATCTCCTTCATGCAATCTTTCCCGCATCTTGCGAGAAGGGAACAAAGTAGCAGATTCGCTGGCATCCTTTGCTCACGCTCATAGGGACAGCATGGCGTTCTACTCAGAAGAGAAGTTTCCCACTTGCTGCAAAAGTCATCTGCTTCATGATGCTTTGGGCTTATATAGCTTCCGACCATCATAGGTCTTTTAGCTCTTTTCTTTATGATTATGTAGCCTATGGGCCTTTTCTTTGGAGGTTTGGCTTAAATCCCCCTCCAGTTACTTTCATTTTAGATCCTATTAATTTAAGGCTTTGCCTTTCAAATAAAAAAAAGAAAGAACAAATTCGAACCGGCCTTTCCTTTGATAGTCGACAAGCTTGACTTATAGCGAATTCCATAGAATTGGGCCGGCCGCCTGGAATCAAAAGACTTTCGAACCCATTGAAGATCCTTGTGGCTCCGGATTCCTCCAATCCAGCCGATTCCGAATCGACCAATTCCGGGATCTTTTGCAGCGAAGGCCTGTCATCGGATTCTTCAAACCTGGGGCATGTCGATCCTGAATGAAACTAAACATCATTGATCCTACTATCAATCAATCCGTCATACAAAGGCCTAACTCCGGCTCTCTCTACGGGTGGAAGGGGGGCAACAGCCTTGTCAAGGCGCGGGCCAAGCCCACTCAAAGTGAAGCGATTTATACCGAGCAAGAACCTGCACTAGAATAGGAAAAGCCAGACATTCCTTCTTTTCAGAATTCCAGTCCTGCGGGCCTGCCCGAACTGTCAGTGATTCAAACAAAGACGCGGGTGCGAGTCTTCCTCGGTTGAAGTCAAAAAAGTCCTCCTCCTTTATCTTATTCCTACCATCCGGGGCGAAAGGATGAGACGGAATAGCGTGTCATTTCGGAACCGTTCATAAGCTTTCCCTTGACTAATATAAAAGTCAAGGCAGCTATCTGGAGAATTTTGGGCCGAAGGCATCACAAGATCGAGAGGAGCCATCTTGATTCGGACTAGAGGAGGAAGGAACCTGAGCCCATAGGTGTAGGAATCAATCAACTGTCTCGTTGCCAATTAGAGTAGAGCCAAAGGCAGCTATCGCGATGAATTGTTACAATGTGTGCCTCCTTCTGGGGAAGCGCGCATGCAGGTGCAGGAAGGAAGCTTCTGCACAGCAGACAATGAATCTATGGGTCCCATGCCTTGTTAGACGACCCGTGCCTTCATCCAAACAGGTGCCTCCTAGGCGGAGAGGAGGGCTTAGGATCGCCTTTACCAGGGGGGTGAGGACGAGACAGAGTTGACTCCCGCGGCCTCTCGGTAGAAGAGGGGGAAAGCCCAGTCTTCTATCTCAGTCTCAACAGAAGGTAAGAGGAAGGGCCATTCCCTCTTTCCTTCGGGAAGGGCTTAAAAGCGCCTTCATCATGTCAAGCTTCAGGCAACCGATTGGCTCCAAGGGACTTTAGAAGAAGAGCAATGAGCGTAGTGTTGAACTCTTTCAGTAAGCACCCCTTCCGAAATAGAAATCCATCCTTGATTGCCATCGATATTTCCTCCCCAACTAGCCCCTTATTAATATAAAATGAAAGAAGAAGTTCGGGAAACCATCAGGCCCCACTCAAACTAGCTGCCCTGCCACCTTAGAATTATAAAGAAGCATTTCTTAAAAAAAAGAAAGAAGCCCGAATGCTCAAGCTCAATATCATATGGGTTGTGTTCTACCAACGAGCAGCCAGGAGCCTAAAGAAAGCACTGAGAAAGAGATAAGTGTTCCGTATAGGTTCGTATATATATATACTGTGGCGCTATATGATCTTTAGCTATAGGTCTCGTGTGCTTGCTACAGAAAGTACATATACGAGTCACGAGTAAGAGGAAGTGGTAACGGTCGATGGATGTTCATATTTGAGTATTTGCTGACGGGATGCCTCACATCAAGGTGACAGGATTCGAACCTATGGCCCTCTGTACCCAAAACAGATGCGCTGACCAGACTGCGCTACACCTCGTCTCACCACCCCGGAGCATACAGATCCACCCGATCGATGAACACTCAAACCGAACTCACCCATCCTTTTGGGCGCAGGGACGCGAGAACCTAAGAAACAGCTTTTTTTTCTAAATCTGCCTCCAGCAAGATAGGGCGACGCAAAAAAGCCGTATAGTGCAGGAGCGCTCACATTTTTTGGCTTACTCTTGCACTTGAATTTGAAAACCCGGCTCGCTCCCGGCCTTTGGACCCTTGGCCCGCTTAGAAGTGGATTCGAACCACTGACACAAGGATTTTCAGTCCTTTGCTCTAACCAGCTGAGCTACCTAAACCACTTTCCTAAAATATGTTTTATTCATCGAATAGCGCCCTACCTTACCACTTGACTAGTAAAAAGCCCTTGTACTAAAAAAAATAGAATATATAGGCCTTTTCCGCTTCTTCGTCAAGCTTTCGAGCAGCTCTTTCAACTGCCGCCTAATCCCCCAACATGCTCAAGAACCGAGAGCCGCCCAGGGACTTGACTCCACCAAGAGGTTCTTTCTCTCACGTCATTTCGCCCGCCCGTTTCACTTCTGTCCCGGAGGAAATGGGATTCGAACCCATGCATGATGCAATCTTCTTGTATGTCGATTTAGCAAACCAATGCCTTAAGCCACTCAGCCATACCTCCAAGTTGTTGATCGGAATGGAATTTTATGCGCCGGGTTTGGTTGGTTGCCCGAAGGGCTATCTGATCCGATCAACTGCGTAAGCCGTAGCGCGCTAGCGCGCGTACTATTCCGGGGACTCTATCCAGATCTATGGATCTCCCCAGCATCCAAGCGAGACTCCATCAAAATCTGCCACTCGTTGGGCGACGCCTTCTTTTCTACGAACACCCCACCACTGAATGATGAACTTTGCCAGTTTTCGCCTCCGACCCGACCAGGAGAGAACACAGGGTCAAGCCAAGCCCTTACCCGCCTGAATGGAATTCGTATCTCCTTCGTCTGGTCGAGAAGGGAGAAAGCCCGTGGAACTGGACTGTGACTCTTCTATTACATTATGGAGAAGTCCATTCTCGTCATGGTCGATCCACGTCCTACCGTAGTGCCCGGAGAACCAGGCTTGCTTAGCTTACAAAGCTAGCTTACTAACGCGAATCCTTTTTTATTGATTGCACGAGCTAGCCAGCAAGCCAGCAAAGCCCCGACGCTTAATCGCTTCATTTAGGCACCTACTGACACTAAAGCCGTTCCACTCGTGCTTCTCTAACGAGAATCACTTCGTTCCACTCTCCCAACAGGCCAGCAAGCCATTCCTAGCGGCTTAGCCCTTGTTAAAGGCTAAAGAGCGTACTGAACACTCACCCTTTCTCGCCAGCAAGCTAAGCTCCTAGTCCTCTTAGCCGGCTTACCTTTAACCTAACTCTCTAGTTTATGGCCTAAAAACACGGGAAAACACTACTTTTTGATCAAAAAACAGAAGGCCATTTAAAAGCTCTTTTCTTGTGTTCTTGAGTACACGTTAGGATATTACTTCAGGGGCTATCCAAGCCATTGAGGAGCCTGCTCAAGCTGCTGAGGATGATGAATGATCCTAGAGGCTCTTCCCCCGTATGAGATCTTATAACCGGGAAGCGTAGGTAGAACTTGTGGAAGGAAGACACTGGCGAGTAGACCTGTGAGAGCCCCCCATCAAAGGTCGATATCTTACCTTTAAAAGCGGGTATAAGAATTGGAAGTCGGGATATCCCAATCTTCCAGCTCTCAAGCAGTTCAGAAGATTCATCCCTCATGAAATCCCCTTTGCTCCTGCTTTCATCTACCCCTATGCTTCTGCTTTCTTCGTCTATGCCTATGCCTCCAGGGATGGATCCAATTTCCTGTCCTTTTTTGGAATCGTTGATACATATGTTATGTTACGATGGCTTCGGATGAGAGAGGGTGGTCGTAGATCATAGTTCTGTAGCGAAGCTAGGCTGTTGAGTTTGAGCTATGAGTTCTGACCTGAGCTAGTCTTTCAGATTAGGCAGGGAACATGAGGGACAGTTCCTCACTACCGAAATTCCCTTACAGTTCTAGAAGGTAAGAGAAGCTAGGGCTTTTGAGTTCCAGTAATCAAGCCAAACTGGAGTTCTGGGGAGAAGGCAGTGAACGGAGTTGGCGGTTCGAGTTCTTGGCAGGACGGATGGGGCCCAGAGTTAACAAGTAGCTTGGCTCAACCTTCGCTTTCCTTTGACAAGGCAGCTAAGGCTCCAGCTTCGCTTTCTACTTCGCTGCCTTTCTCTAACGAGACAAGTAAAGTACCTTAATTCACTTACAGCAAGATAAGGTATTTCAAGCGGGTGAAAGTATAGAGCTACTAACCAGAGTCAGAAAAGTTGGTTGGCATTCAAGCAAGAGAGAAAGAAGTCCCGATCAGGCTACAAGTGGGACTAGAAGCGAGGGCCGCTGTTCCGGTCAGCTTGTTGGAAAGGGAACTAGCGCCCTAAAGGCAGCTACTCTCGCTTTCTAACAGTAAACTAAACTGCCTTCCGGTCGCCTCACCAACGCCTTCTCTCCCTATCGGTCGAACTTTTCCATCCTCTCCCGTTGGGAAAGGGGATCGATTACCTTTCTTAGCTAGGAGAAAGTCGCTGTCATCGCTCTCTCCTTGAATCGCTCGGAAATCGTACCTAGCCTCTCGTCCGCAACCTAGCCCGAAGCTCTCAAGCGACTGATTTCACACAAGTAGTAGGACCTTCTTTTGTAGTGGAGTTAGAATAGGCTCTAGAATAGTCGAATTAGTGGTCAGTCTCGCTCTCCACCCTGCTGCTAGATGGGGTAGGGCTTTTCACATGCTTGAGATAAGACAGATCTTTTTTAGGCATTAAATAGGCCGAGAGAAAAGTCTCATTTTTACATAGATGAGCAGCAACTTTAGAAGTGAATGCTCAAGTCTGTCACTTAGAAGATAGGATGGTATCGACCCGGACAAGGGGGCAAGATCCGCTGGCTTAGGGCCCCTTTAGTAGGGAGCAGAATCGGTAGGTTCCTTTCCGCCCATCGATTCAATAAGATCAGTTCAATCAGTAAAGATCGAATTGAAATCTATTATTATCATAGACAAGACAAGGGAAGATGCCCCCAATAGAAGGCAATTTTTTAATGTACCAGAGAACAGGCAGGTTTAGAGTTAGAGGAATATCAAGAATTGGAATATCAGTCAGAAATTGAATAAGAGAAGCAAAGACGGGTTATAGTATAGTAGAATCAGTAATCATCTAGCGGGGACGGTTTCACTTATAGGTCAAGGGTCTCGCCCATCTCTATTCGCCTATCCTCTCCCTACCGGTCGCCGAATAGAACTCTTCTTTGCCGTTCTGGTTGGCTTAGGGCGGTCGAACTCTCCCCTCCTCTCCTTAACAGTCGAGTGATTTCTCATTCTCTCTCCCTCTTTCTATAGATAAGCGGGTTC
>Ga0256865_1000005_pt1:7500-12500 | contig 91586 bp, 56 predicted proteins | sample RVTome_14_FD_187337 | JGI IMG/M metagenome (GOLD analysis project Ga0256865, IMG submission 187337) | Soil microbial communities from uranium-contaminated site in the Upper Colorado River Basin, Wyoming, United States - RVT145D125 HiSeq ... | reverse complement strand
ATAATAGAAAGTCAGGCTCTTCTTCTGTTCTACGAATCTAACTAATCTATACTACTACTAACTATAGTCAGACTAGGTCTTCTAGAGTGAACTAGCATAGTATAGTTTATATATTTTGTGCTACTAGAACCATAAGCCGCACTATACTATACTTGACTGAACCTCCTTACGCCGGTGCAAATAAGGCAATAAGAGAGGACTGACGCGTCAGCTTCGAGGGCGCCTTTTCCTTAAGCATTTCTTTCTCCATCTAAGGTCAGGGAGGAACCTGAGGGAAAAACCGCTTTCTTACCGGAAGAAAGAGGGAGCCACCCGTCCCGGGAAACGAAGTACGCTTTGGTGAGCGAGAAGCAGCCAGGTATAGGGGAAGGGGCGGTGGGCTTGGTAAAGATAGTATATAGTTCCACTTGGTGAATAGTGCCCCGGCTCGGTTGAGTCATTTTTTTCGCTCGGCTCGCAGCGGACTTGTTCTAGTAGAAATAAATTTTTATCTGGGAAAAAGACATAAGATTTGTTCGCTAGAGCTCATCACTGAAGAATGGTGGCTTTACTTTTTGGAATTAGAGAATAACTTCTTCGCGTGAGCGGCGTACGTACAAGGCTGTTCGGACTCCCCCCCTCTTGTATGAGGTGCGTTGCCATCGTCTCTTTCCCCTTTGCCAGGTTACGCGGCATGGATTCGCCGATTGACGAATCGGATCTTGGCTCGCTGTCCCACCGACGAACCAGTCTAGAAGTCGAAAGGGGAGGCAATAGAAAGGGGTCTCCCTCTCTTTGTCTTCTTCTCGCCGCTTTTCTCGTCCATCCTGCCCTGCGCCGCTTACAGATTCAGTTGCAGGTATCTAAGCATCCATTAGTTAAGGGGGTTGGGGCGCGAAGCGCAAACCGCTCTTCGATCTCCCGGTGAGTTGGACGGGAAGAGACATAGGGGGTTATCTATGAAGCATTTGAATTGCCCCTTTCTTTTGGAATAGTTGAAAGTCCTCTTCTTAGGGGATTTTCTTTTTTCTTATCAACATAGAGTTGGAACTTAGCCGATGGACGAGTGGACCAGTGTGAAGCTTTAGTTTCGTTGCCGGCCAGAGCTCCTAGCCGACGACCGGCTACCCCTTTCGAGCTCAGCTGACCCCTTCTTGATTCCGTTTTTTCCCTATTTGAGATAGATGAATCAATGGAACTTTGATCCCCGGTTCCTGCTTGGTCTAATGTCTGGGTGCGTATGGCGGTACACTGAGAGCACCTTTCAAGTCGGCTGAAAAAGAAAGAAAAAAGGCTTTCGTCGTCTTTTTCCCGCTTTCACCTTCGATTGCGAAGGGCTTTTTTCCGGTTTTCAATTCCTCTCCGGCGAGGTTTGAACTTCGCGTGGTGGGAAGGCCTTCACGATTCGCATCTTCCCGTCCAGCAAAGAAAGTGAAGGGGAGCGGGCAGCGAGTTGGAGGACGCTGCAGAACCGCGTGATTGATCCATCTGCGCTATTCCCTAATTGAAGAAAGTTGTAAAGCCTTCAGAGCCTCAGTCCCTACCATTTTTTTTTAAGAAAATGAAAGCTGACTAGCAATCGCTCGTTTTTCTTATTAGCATGGGATTGGATGTTAATAATGAAAGAAAAACATATATATTAGAAGAGAAGGCAATCCCCGTGGAATTCCTACCGATTTCCGATGGATAACAATCCATCTTTCTCGCTTTCGCTCTTTCTCCCAATCAGTCGCGAGGGTTCCGGGCATGAGAACGCAAGTGCCGGAATCAAACAAAAGGTCCGAACGTCCGAGGACGAAAGATAAAATGCTCCGCGGGGAAGTCGTTTCCATCTAGGATAGCGTATTCGTGCCGGTTAGACGTCGGCCATGAAATACATCACTATACCGAGCAAATCATGGGCATTCACATCTCGGTCAAAGGGAACTGTGCGCGATTCTCTCGTGAATCGCCTTCAGCAAGGTATGGCATTCAGGGTCTTAACCCAGGGATAAATCTTTCTTCATAGATACAAGACATTCGTTGCTGATCTAAAAAAGATCTTCTCCCGTGGGCGTTAGCGGACGTTTTTCATTTTTCACTCGGTCCTTACTTCCCAAAGCAAAGGTTTTTTTTAGGTTTACTTTGGAAAGGCGCTAAACAGGCCTATAGGTTCGCCTTTCTATTTATAATAGAAGAAGTCTAATATAATTAGTATAGAAGTATATATAATTAGCCAAATCGTCTGAAGCATGAACAGAATCGCCTTTGTTCCGAAGGCCTAGCGAGTTAAGCGAGTTCCTTTTTTCTTTTTTCAAAGGCAGTCCTTTTCTTTCCCCGGACCGATGACTCGCTTGTTCAGTACTGCTAACTATTATTGGAGGATTCCGCCCCCTCGGGACTACCAGTAGCTTCGGTTGTTGAATCTCGTGCAAGTTAGGTTGTGCTTGTATTGGCTGCAAGCGGAACGTAGGCGCTTTAGGTGTGTGTCGGCCATGCACTCTCGCGTCGTGTAATGTCGTATGTATGATAGGTGTGGTGATTGACCTCAATGCTAATGGTTATCCCCAAGGTTCAACGAATGAATGGAGCTATGCTATGATCGTACCCGGATAGAGATGATAGTCTTCCTCTGATGTCTCCAAGCCGGCCATAATAGAATCGATAGGCGAAGCAGCCAATAGCAGTCTGTTCTCGCCTATCGATAGATAGCAGGTTGCTTCCAAGCTCAAACCATTTGAAACGGAATTGCTACTTTTTTCTTGTTATTGATAGAGTGGTATTCTCCGCCCCTGTCAAATAAAGTAGAGGGAGAGTCTTTCTCCAACGAGAATAAAGAAAGTTTTTGGGCAAGACAAGAAAGGAACTCGCCCTTTGACACCAAGGGATAAGAGCGGATTGCTGGCGATGACTTGGTGAAGGGAATCTATGAGAGAAGGTTCTCGACGAACCGGGTTCCGACCGAATAGAGCGCGGAGCCAACGAGTTCAGTCGAACAACGTAACGAGTCTAAGGGCGCTTGAAAGGAATGGACGGGCGAAGGAAAATGAAATATGAAAAAAAAAGATGGGAGTGTGAGATAGGCGGACGGGGAGTACGCAGCCGAACAACCGCAGTCCAGCAGTGATAGCTGAACTAACCAGATGGGCCGCCCAAAACCTGGAGCTGGCATTGAAATCGGAAATCAACGTCGGACCCCGGCTATCCGAAGAAGGCAGACTGAAGCGGAGGAGCAGAAAATGCAACACAACAAGGGGCGAACCAAAGGCTTGCGCGAAGGAAGAAGCGAATCAATCAGAATGGAGACAGGGAGGAGAGGTAAAAGAGAGATTTTCGAGCCTGAACATATAAGCAACCTTCTATCTGGCCTCTGTACCAGTAGTGGAGTGGCTTGCTATTTTCAATCAGAAAAGGAAGATTGAGCAATGCAAAGGAGAAAGAAGTTGTCCCCTCTTCTCTGGTAACCCGCCGCCGCATATGTCGAAAAAGAGGGAGCGGGGAAGGAAGAACAACCGTTTGACTTTGGCACATGAGGTGGCGGGTTTGGCTAGGTAACATAATGGAAATGTATCGGACTGCAAATCCTGGAATGACGGTTCGACCCCGTCCTTGGCCTCGAGGAGTGGTGAGCAGCACGGGACTTGAATAAATCTTTTGGCATACCATATAATATAGGGGGCTAGAAATCCACAGACAACATTCTGGAACTTCCAAACCAAAGAAATGCAACAGGAAATGAAATGTTACGCTTCAATAGAATGAATTCGGTAGTATTCTACCCTATGGTAGATCGAAGGTCCTGTGCCACTTGAACTCAAATCTATCTTACCTTCAATCCATCGTTGTCCAGCCAAGCCAGCCCATAACAAAATGTTAGACCGGCTGACACAACCGAATTGGTTGAGGAAAAGGAAAGCCCAGCGACCAAGCACTCCCGCCCCCAAAAGCGGAGACCGAAGAACCGCCAGGTTGTCGAGGACACGTCTGAAGAGGAGGCCGGCGGCCTCTAAGTTTACCACCCTACCCACTAATGAACTATGAGGGGGGAAGGTGAACGGGAACCGACCGAAAACCCGAACCGCTTGACCCCTTCATACTCGATTCATTAGGGTTGGGGATGGATGGAACCAATCAGAAGTGCAAATCGCGCAAGCGAAGCCGGGAAACGGACCGCAGCGCAACGACTAGGACTCGTGTCGGAGGACTTTTGAGCGTGAGCTACCACTCATGCAGCGACAAGGACCCGCAACTCTCGAAGGGGCCACCAACCACCCGAATCACTGTAGCAAACCCTCCCTTTACTTTACTCAATGGATAGCGCTTATTCTCTTTCAATCAACAAAATGAGAAATGGGGGAGAAAGAAAGAGGTCTTTATTGAAGAGGCTTTGCACCCGGAATAGGACTAATGCAGATCCAGAAGAATGGGTCTGGGCTTTCGAAAAGATGAATATGCAAAGGGTAAGGTAAAGAGAAAGTCTTTTGAACAACCAACCTGACATAAGAATTCTAGCTCGCCCACTTAGAGCAGATGGAGATTCTCGGACGGGGAAAAGCGGCACTCGACATCTATTAAACAAGACCAAGAACAAAGCCATACCATGCCCTCGAGAGAAACTAGTGATGATTGCCATGAATGCAGCCCTCGAGGACGTGTACAAGAAGGTCTTTGCCGATTCCTATCAACATGGTGCACCTCAGAGGGGCGTGAAAAGGCCGTGGAGACTTTGACCGAATGAATAGGGATCAATTGATAGACATTTTTTTTGAGGAAGAGAATCCAGGATGAACGCTTTTTTCATTCGCTATGCGCTGACTGGATGCGTACTCGCGTGATCAATCGATGGACGGGGGAATTGCGTGAATGACGAGACCGGCCTAACCTAAAGTGGGTCCTCCCCCCCTTGATGGCGAATCTTGATTGACTGACACTAGGAACCGATTCGGAGAAAGAAGAAGCATGGCACGAGATAGGCGGCGGAAGAATTTCCGATAGCGAATTACTTGACTCGATGGATGGAGGTAGAGCCCCCCAACTCAAGC
>Ga0256865_1000005_pt1:0-5000 | contig 91586 bp, 56 predicted proteins | sample RVTome_14_FD_187337 | JGI IMG/M metagenome (GOLD analysis project Ga0256865, IMG submission 187337) | Soil microbial communities from uranium-contaminated site in the Upper Colorado River Basin, Wyoming, United States - RVT145D125 HiSeq ... | reverse complement strand
TCCGGTCAACTGTCCACCCAGTCAAGTGCAAAAAAACACAGTAGAATCACGCAACGCACGCTGCTGGTGTGCTTCCTGCTCGCGAGGAAAGAAAGAATAGCGACAAGGTTAAGTTCAGATTTGACTGTTTGCAGCATGGGAGCAGATTACCCAAAAAATACCTGGGAACAATGAAAAAACAAAAAAAGATATCTCGGTAACGAAAACTATAGGGGGCTGTATTGGCGAGATCCAACGGTGAACAGCTGCCCAAAAGAAAAACCGCCTGGAAGTCCGAGGACCTTTAGTACTGTACTCTACCCCCGAACCAGCAGCCTTCGCGCCAAGCAAGACCGCCCTTGTCCCTTTCCTTTCTCCATTCCGCCTCCTTCTTTGCTTTGTTCCAATAGAGTCTAAGGCAAAGCTAAAGTGGTTCGTATGCCTACTTTACCTACTTGACGAAAGGGAACGAACTTAGTTTCGTTTCCGGGTTTATGGATTGGATTCAGTCAGCCTCACTCCTTCCTTTTTATGTTGTCGTGATGGTTACCGGCGAACGCTCCCAAAGGCGACCCTCTCGAGTTTCCGGCTGTTTTCTAGATTGAAGTAGCCTTTCGTCGCCCCGAAAGAAGTCACTATCAAAGAGCTCGCCCTACTGAAGTACCAAAGGTGCGCTCAGCCCGGTGACTAAGAAATGGGTTTGCGCTTGAATTTCAGTGATGAGGTTTTTCGAGGGAAGTAGGGCTCTTATTGACTAAAAGTGGGTTCTTCGCTTTCCTTTAGAATGAAAGTTGCTATGAAGCCCCTACTACTTACTTTGTTTGATTCAAAAGGCGAACGGCCCCCCAACAAGTCGTATGGGGTGGGGTGCTTGTGATAAGCTGCCTTGGATATGAGGAATTCTAAAAAAAACAAAAAAAGGAAAAGTCCGGTATTTGACGAAGATCTTTCTATCAATAGATAGGAATGAGTGTTCGATATAGGGGATAGAATCCATCTGCTCTTTCTCTCTCCATTTTTCTTCCCCTCTAACGCGGGCCGGACGGCGGCGGGCGCGGGAGGAAGAAAGCTAAGAGAAGACGCTCTTCTCTTAGGTCCTTTTTTTTCAGTGCAGGAAAGCGCTCTCTTTTTGTCATCCCTGCTGCTTTCCTTTCCAGATTTTTTATTGAACGCATGGCGTAGCTAGGACCCTTCAAATAATGTTTGAGCCTATGTTCAAACCAAACAAACCCACCTCCTATTTGAGTCAGGCTGGAAAGAATGCCCGCCAAGTTCAGATAAGGGAATGCTTCCCCCTACCATTAAAGGAAAGGCTCGACGAAGGGAGGGAGATGCGGCGGGGGAAGGAAAAGGCTTTCGGAGATCGAGATTTTCTTTCTTTTTCATCGAAAACGAAGAAGGCCGAGGATGGCCTACGGTGCGTCTTATCTGAAGGGAACACGCTTTTTCGACCGCGGGGTGGTATGATTGTCGGGCCCTCTCCTCGTTCCGCCCGCTGGCCTATTGGGATAGCAGCCTTCGGGCTTTGCCTGCCCTTTCTAATAAAGAATTATGGCTCGGCCCGGGAAAGCGCTGGCAACAACAGAAAGGAAGGGGTCCATGTAGCTGCTGCGCCCGCCCCCCTCTTAGTCAATGGGGCAGCAGGTTCGGCATCTACTACAAAAGAGAGAATCCACTTCAGATAACCACGCCTCTGCTAGGCAGCGTGTGGAATGGCCGAGAGCGGACCTTATTGGATATATAATCCAAGTCGAGAGTAGAGTTACGGGAACAGCCGTCTGATGGAAAACGACTTTCGCGTTCGGTTCAGAGAGCACTTTTTTCGTTGAGAATTCCTCGTTCCCTCTCGATAGACCAGCGGCGAATTCAAAACTTGTGGGGCCCTATCTATTCCATCTCTCGAGCCCCGAAGAAAACCCCCCTCCCCTTCGGATTCCATCTCTCTTTTGACTCTATATATGTGGGCACCTGATATCTATGAGGGTTCACCCACCCCGGTTACAGCATTCCTTTCTATTGCGCCTAAAATCTCTATTTCTGCTAATATTTCACGTCTTTCTATTTATGGTTCTTATGGAGCTACATTGCAACAAATCTTCTTTTTCTGCAGCATTGCTTCTATGATCTTAGGAGCGCTGGCCGCCATGGCCCAAACGAAAGTCAAAAGACTTCTAGCTCATAGTTCAATTGGACATGTAGGTTATATTCGTACTGGTTTCTCATGTGGAACCATAGAAGGAATTCAATCACTACTAATTGGTATCTTTATTTATGCATCAATGACGATAGATGCATTCGCCATAGTTTCAGCATTACGGCAAAGCCGTGTCAAATATATAGCGGATTTGGGCGCTCTAGCCAAAACGAATCCTATTTCGGCTATTACCTTCTCCATTACTATGTTCTCATACGCAGGAATACCCCCGTTAGCCGGCTTTTGTAGCAAATTCTATTTGTTCTTCGCCGCTTTGGGTTGTGGGGCTTACTTCCTAGCCCCAGTGGGAGTAGTGACTAGCGTTATAGGTCGTTGGGCGGCCGGAAGGTTGCCACGAGTAAGTCAGTTTGGGGGACCGAAGGCAGTTCTCCGTGGACCGGACACGTAGCTTACCGAATCAGTTGCGACACGGATGGGAATGCATGCTACGAAAGATAGGGTCGAGTCTGATACATCAACCGTCTACTCAATATCCTTGTACGAGTCCACAATCACTACACGAGATGAACCTTGGTTTGGTGAATTGAAGTTGGCCTTAGGTGTAATAGGACTCCCAGTTACTGTACGCGATCGTATACTGAGGTGCTCCCCGCCGGTTGTTGGAACGACGCGAGCCGGGCCGGGTCTCGATTCAGAAAGATGAAGGGCCCAAAAGTCTAAATAGGGAGTTATAAATTCCCCATCTCATTGGGGGCGGAAAACGAATCGACATCTCGATGTGATACAGCCTTTTCTATTTTAGTTGGGAAAGAACGGCGAAGTCCATCCGAACCGTCCAATGAAGAATAAGAGGAGAGCAAAGCGCCAATGGCGCGCGAAGCGCATGCGGAACGGGCACGGAGAAAAGGAAGTTTGGAGGAGAAGCAGCCGAGCTCATTCCCTTCGCTTCCTGGGCCCAAAGCAGTGCAGTCTTTCCTGGCCAAATCAAGGATTTGGGGCTTCTTGCTACGCTACTTCACTATAAAAATCCTTTTTTTTTTAGTCATATATATAAATAGAAAGATAGATCCATCCATCTATCCTATCCGATTTCTATTTTGATATCGAAAAAAGAATCTATTTCATTCAACGTTTGATTCAAAGAACTGTGCTTAGCCCCCCCCGCTCATGAAAGGGCTCTGCTGCAATGGATGGCAGAGGGTCCGTAGTACTCGAAGCACTGGAGTGATCCAGTAGCCGGGAAGGGGCCTAGAAGTGCCCACTACTACACCACACTACACTTGGCTCTACACATTTACAGAGCTAACCCCTGTCCAGTGCCTGGCAGAGCTAAGGGGGCTTCAATCCTTACTCTTTATCCTCATCTTCGCCCAGGCTAACGGGGCCTTACTTATTCAGGGGGGAGAGTGGAGCCTCGAGAAGCACTGTTGAGAGGAAGATCTTTGGCCCCTCTTCATTCTCTACAGGGTTCCAAACCTTTCTTCAACATAGGTGACAAGGAGCGAGGCCGCGATGGAAGAGATCAAACACGGGAATAAGAAGTAATTCCATTACCTTTTTTTTCATTTTTCTAGAGGGGGATGGAGAAAGTGGACAAAACAGACTCGCATTTCTCATCGAACAAATACAGGAAAAGAATCATATTGAAAACGCTCCTAACCCAAGCCCTTCCTTCGTAGAGCCATGTATTGTAAGTGATCCGAACCTGCCCGGAGCGAGCCCCCCATAGAGGCAAGTGAAGTTGGTGAGCCGTATGATGGGCAACTATCTCCTGCGGTTCGGAGAGGACTCAGCTGTTAGTTAGTACCCCCTTGGTTTCGGGGTGGACCCTTTCACTCTATTTTATTATATACGCTTAGTGAAAAGAATGTTTTTTGATACACCTAGGACATGGATTCTATATGAACCAATGGATCGTGACAAGTCGTTACTACTAGCAATGACTTCCTCTTTCATTACTTCATTCTTTCCATATCCCTCTCCTTTGTTCTCAGTTACTCATCAAATGGCACTCAGTTCATATCTTTAATTTAAGTTCGATCATTGACAAGGTTCAAAGAAAGGGTGGGCTATTGATAAAGAATCGATTCCAAACCACAATGCTAGCAGATGGCGGGCCTCCGCTTTTATTTTCATTCATTTTTCCCGCCAGTTATTAAAAATAAAAAATAAAAAAAAAAAAAAAAAAAACTCCCGGCGATCTTTGACCGGGCGGGGTAGGCAGAAGTTGATCCGGTAGATCGACTAGCAGTTTCAGCTACTGCTCGTGATGATGATTTTGATTAGCGAGATGTTCACTTTTACTTGGATTATGCAATAGATTTTGCTTATTCTCCTCCCACGACGTGCCTAGCTATTACATTCCGACTCATGCATCTGCCGGTAAAGTAAAGCACGTCCAAAGTGATGCGCGCCCCCATAGAAAGAAGCACGCCCGCCCGAAGTAGCATCCTTAGACACGTCCTTATCGCGGGAGGAGAAGAGATGAAAGATTCATAGTTTCGAAGACCTTTCCATTGATAAGGCATTAAGGTATTCTTTCTTGAGGTTTTATCCTTTTCATGTATAGATAGATCGTTTATTCCAAAACCCAATAAACCTGGGAAGCTACGCCGTCTTACTCAACCACATAAAAACGACAGTGATGGATGCAATTTCTCAAGTATTGAATAAGGTCTTTGCTGGCATATTCTTAGAGTGTTCTCACAGGTTCAGGAAAGGAAGAGGGACTCAGACATTCTTTGCGCAGAGTTCTATTACTATTAATGGGTGGCTCCGCGATTTCTTATGGGCACAGGCATCCCAGGTAATTCAGTCTTATGGTTCTTCATTATCTGCATATGGCCTTTTTTTCCTAGGTGCTCAT
>Ga0256865_1000004_pt1 | contig 93076 bp, 113 predicted proteins | sample RVTome_14_FD_187337 | JGI IMG/M metagenome (GOLD analysis project Ga0256865, IMG submission 187337) | Soil microbial communities from uranium-contaminated site in the Upper Colorado River Basin, Wyoming, United States - RVT145D125 HiSeq ... | reverse complement strand
CGATTGCGATCATACCAACACGCCAGTTAGTAAATGCACAGATAATTAATTATTCTAAAGAACTAAAATTAGTTCCAGCAATTGTTGAAGTTGGAGTATCTTATCTAAATAATCCAAGACAAGTTGCGTCAATTTTAGTAAAGGTTGGAAAACGTGCAATGAAAGAAATTATTGATGATAAAGGAAAACATTTGATTCTTCAAAAAAGGTGTCCTTATGTTGAAGAAAATAAACCCAGTTGTGGTTGTGATAAGGATATTAACATAGATCTTAATGAACCAGTGGTACGATTTAACAACTTCAATGATTCTTCTCTTGATTTTGCTATGTGGGTTTATGTCAGAGATTATGGAGCCCAATTCAAAACAAAAACTGCAATTAGAATGATAATGTATGAAGAATTTAAGAAATATGACATTAGAATTCCATGGCCCATTAGAACTGTATATCAAGGAGATGAAAAACGTGAATCAGAAGAAATTGCAAGGCTTGATCAGGAACGCATGAAAGTGTTTGATGAATATGGCACGGGCGATCTTGACAAAAGCGGTAGTAAGGGTTAGAATTTGGTTCATTAGTATTTTCAAAAACTTAAGAATCCCTTTTTTCTCGTTGATTTATTGATACAGTATACGGTAATAGGTGGTAACGCATCACAAGATTTGGCGAAAAGATTAGCTAGTAAATTGAAAGCAACATATGTCAATACTGAATTAAGAACATTTCCTGATGGAGAGAATAAAGTTACACTTTCAGCAAAACCGAAGAAAGGTAGGATTGTTGTTGTGCAATCTACATACCCACCTGTCGATTCAAATTTGTTCCAATGCTTATCATTAATTTCTAAAGTAAAACAATTCTCATCTGAGGTAGTTGTTGTAGTACCATATATGGGATATGCGAGGCAAGATAGAGAATTTCTTCCGGGCGAAATTATTTCAATACAGATCATAGCTAAACTGTTCAAGGCTGCAGGGGCAACAAAAATAATTGTAGTTGATATTCACAGTATGATTGGATTAAAGTACTTTAAAATTCCAGCAAAAAATGTTTCGGCAGTTCCAGAATTAGTTAAATTTTTTAAAAAACTAAAACTGAAAAATCCTCTGGTTGTATCTCCAGATCTAGGTGGTAAAAACCGTGCAAAAGAATTTGCAAGGCTTCTTAACTCAGATTATATATTTTTAAAAAAGAAAAGGGATCGAAAAACTGGTAAAGTAAAAATTGTTTCAACAAACCTTAAACAAGTGGTTGGGAGGGACATAATTTTGGTTGATGATATGATAAGCTCTGGCAGCAGCATAATTAAAGCAACAGAGTTTTTGAAAAAACAAAAATGTAAACGAGTTTTTGTATCATGTACTCATGCATTGTTAATTAGAGGCGCTGAAGAAAAGATCAAAAGAGCAGGAGTTTCAAAAATTATTAGCACAAACACCGTACCAGGACTTACATCAAAAGTAGATGTTTCAGATATCATCGCAGAGGCATTGGCATAATGCCGGAAAGTTTCTTTGTATTATCAAAAGAAAATGTAGAACTTGCAATAGATGAGGTTATAGCAATTGCAAAGACCTATGATAGGTTTTCCAAATTTCAGATATTTTCTAATCTTGTTATAATTCAGTCTAAAACCCCATGGCAGAAAATTGCAAAGAGGGCAACATTTGTAAAGACTGCTGGCCATCTTTTAAAAAAATTGTCAAATCTATTTTTAGATGACAGTTATTTTACACTTTTACTTGAGGCAAAGACATTTATGTGCAGAGTCATTAATCTAACTCCAAAAAAGTTTGATGCAACTGATTTAGAGAATGCAATGGGAAATATGATTTCAAAATTTTCTCAAGCTAAAGTTTCTTTAGAAAACCCATCTATAATCATCTACTTGATTTTAATTGATTCTCAAGGGTTTTTTGGTTTTTCAACGGCATTTGAAAAAGAAAGACATTCTAAAAAAACTAAAAGTTATCCTCACGAACTTGATTGGAAGCTTTCAAGAGCCATGATCAATCTAGCAGGGTTTAAGGAAGGGGATACTGTTTGCGACCCTTTTTGTGGAACTGGAACCACTCTTTTAGAAGCCGAATCGATGGGAATTCGTTCTATCGGTATTGATTTTGATAAAAAAATGTGTGAGATTTCAAAAAGAAATCTAAAAGAAAGTCAATTTAATTCTGAGGTTTATAATTCAGACTACAAATATCTTAACAAAATTGAAGGAAGATATGATGGGATCGTCACAGATCTTCCATACGGAAGAGCTTCTAAGACTTCAGAAAATCCTGAAAAACTATTACATAATTTTGTTTCGATAATTCCAAAAAAGAAACGATTGGCAATAATGTGCAAAAAAGGAACTGAAAAAGGATTAAAATTAATTCCTTCAAAAAGATATGAAATCTATAGGCATAAAAGTTTAACAAGGACAATTCTGGTAAAATGAAGCTTGTTTTTTTAGGAACCTCTGGAGCACAGCCAACTGAAGAGCGTGGACTAACCTGTATTTGTTTAGAAAAAGAAGGTGAGATCTTGATGTTTGATGCAGGTGAAGGTGCACAATTTTCTTATTTGAAATCAGGGTTAGGATGGAATAAAAAAATGAAAATTTTTGTTACACATCTTCATGGGGATCATTGTATAGGGATTCTTGGCTTGTTGCAAACAATGACTATGCAAAATAGAATAGAATCTTTAGAGATCTATGGGCCTGATGGGATTGAGGAGTTCATTGCAGCAAACATCAAAGTTTTGAATTTTGGTTTATCTTTTCCTGTTCTGATTACAGCGATAGATGAAACAAAGATAGTTGATGAGAAAACATATTCCGTTTTTGCATGTAAAGCAAATCATTCCATTCCTGCATATTCATTCCGATTTGATGAAAAAGATAAGCCTGGGAGATTTAATATTGACAAAGCAAAGAAACTGGGAATTCCAGAAGGGAGATTATGGAATCAACTCCAAAGCGGTCATGAAATAAAAATTGGAGATAAAACAGTGAAACCTTCAGAAGTTTTGGGAGAGAAACGTCCAGGTAAAAAAATTGGTATTTCTGGTGATACAAGACCTACAAAGAAACTTGAAGAGTTTTTTAAAAATTGTAATTATCTTAGTTTTGATTCTACATTCTTGGAAGAATTAAATGATAAGGCTGTTGAAACGTTTCACTCTACAGCAAAGGAGGCTGCCATATTAGCAAAAAATGCTAATGTTGAAAATTTAATTTTAACACATTTTTCTGCTAGATATAAGGATGAATCAGTTTTAGTTGAAGAAGCTAAGAAAATACACGGCTCTGTGATAGGTGCAAAAGATCTTCTTGAGATTGAAATAAAGTAAAATTATGTTTGAGTCTTTTGAAAATGAAATTAAAAATGCTAAGAAGATAGTTTTTGTAACCGGTGCGGGGATTTCCCAAGAGAGTGGCATTCCAACTTTTCGTGGCAAAGATGGTCATTGGCGGAAACATGATCCGATGAAACTTGCTACAATTGATGCTTTCTATAACAATCCAAAATTGGTGTGGGAGTGGTATGAAGAAAGAAGAAAGAACATGCTTGCAGCTAAACCGAATCCTGGTCATAAGGCAATTGTTGAGCTTGAAAATCATACTAATGTTGTTGTTCTCACACAAAACATTGATGGGTTACATCAGAAAGCTGGTAGTACGAATGTTCTAGAATTACATGGAAGTATGATAAGAATGAAGTGTACAACATGTGATTTTCATGATGAGATAACATCAGATTTTGAAAAACTGCCTCCTTTATGTAAGTGTGGTAAAATTTTGAGGCCGGATGTAGTTTGGTTTGGGGAACCACTTCCTCAAGATGTTTGGCATGATTCAATTTTTCATGCAAATTCATGTGATGTAATGATTATTGCTGGGACGTCTCTTGTCGTTTCACCTGCAAATACATTACCAATTTATGCAAAACAGAATAATGCGTTATTGATTGAAATTAATCCAGAACCAACTATAATGTCCTCTGATATGGATTTGTTGCTACAAACAACGTCTGCAAATGCCTTACCACATTTAATTTCTATTTTTAAAAAATGATAACTAAGGTTTAGAAAATACTCCATTGATTATAGTATTTGGGGAATTTCCTGGATTATACACTGATGAAGAGATTGTTCCATATTCTTTATGCTCTACAATCATATCTATAAAATAGGGAGTATTTGATGCATCATTTACAAAAGTTTCAAACATTGAAGAATAAAATATCCCAGAGAAAAGTTCGCGTTCAGGAGTTCTAAGTATTACTGATACGCTGATAGTTTTTCCAGATGTATCCTTATACTGCAACATAACACGGTCATCTGCTTGTTGAATTGTAGTTAGCGATAGTGTCTCAAATGATATTGTTTCATTGTTTGGTTTTGTCACTACATTTTCATTAATCGTTTCTGTTACAACATTTTCATTATCTATTTTTACAGTGCCATCATTATCATCTTCCTCTTTTAGTTGATCACTGTTTTGTTTCTGGTTATTCTTATTGTCACCAAAAATTGTTTTTTGTGTTGATTCAGTTATTTTTTTGATGTTTTCATGTGTAGATTCAGCAATTCCTTTAAGACCGTTTTGTGTTGATTCAGTAACATCATTTACATTTTTAGATAATAATTCTGTTGAGCTATCTTTGAAATCATTTATCCCTTTGTTTACTGTGACTAGTGCTCCTTCAACTTTAGTTTCTGTGGTATGAACTGTTTCATCTTTGATTTTGCCAAAATTACTCTCTGTTGAATCTAACAGGTTTGCGGAAGTTACTGGTAAGAATTGGTTGATTTCATTTGCAAAAACTATTCCTCCCCCTAGTATGACTCCGATTATGATTAATTTGATTAGCATGGTAAAGGTTTGAAAAATTGTAATTTTATTACAAAACTAAAAAAATTGGTTTAATCCACTCGAAAATTCTTCACATAATGGAGGCTAACCTTCTGAAACAAGCCATTCAATAATTTGGTCTATATTGTTTGAGGTCAAGACTATTTTAATTGGGCCTAAGGGTGACTCGTCAGCTTCATCACACAGTGCAATAATGTTTGATAAGGCAGCTTGTTTGTTTAGGTAAAACCAAGTAGAATAATCATATAGATTATTATTCAAAAATCTTCTATAGACGCCCTGAGTTTTACGAGAATGTGTTGCTTTAAAAATATTGAATAATGTTTCAAGATTTTGTGAAGTTGCTTTTAGTGAATTTTTGCTTATCTGAATTTTGCTTTCGGGTAATATGTTAGAAATAGCCTGTTTTACTTTTGCTGGATCTTCTGTAGAGTTAATTACACAATAGGCATCAATTTGACATTTAAGATTTGGAATTTTCATTTGTTAAAGCCAGCTCTGAATTGTTTTGTAAGCTACCTCAATTAATTCCTCTTTTGATAAATTACTATTTGAAATAGTTTTATCAGCTGATGCAATTGAATCACTCAAGCCAACTCCAATTTCTCTTTTGTCTCTTTCATCAAAGGTTTCTCTTGTTTTTGGATCATCTGTTCTGCCACGTTCATGTAAGAAATTAAAACGAGTATTTGGTGTTGCTTCAATTAAAAGAAGTTTTACAGTTCCAATTTTTTTAAAAACTTCAATTTCATGATTTGATCTGATTCCATCAATAATAACAACGTTTGAATTTGAATTAGTGATTTGTGGTTTAGTTAATTCTGCTACTACACCGGGTCCATTTTTTTCTCTGAGTTCTAGCATTATCTTTCCAAGGTTTGTCCCTGTTGGTTCCAGATTTCGTCTTTTAGCTTCTGCACGTATTGCATCTCCCATATTATAAACATCAAATCCTTTTGATTTTAGTCCTGTGGCAATAGTGGATTTTCCTGCACCCGGCATGCCAGTGAGACATACTATCAATTTTGACAAGTTTGTTGAGAGTTCATTGAGCTTGTCTATGAAGTTACCGGAAATAATTATAAAGATATCATTACACTTTCTGTGATGCGAACTTTTGTAGCAGCTGAGATCAATAATGAAGAAGTATTGGCATCTATTAAAAAGATTCAAACGGATTTTATGATAAGAGCAAAACCAGTAGCATTAAACAATATTCATTTCACTCTGATGTTTTTGGGAGAGATTTCTGAACAAATTGCAGAAAAAGTTCAAGGTGCATTAAACTCAATTCGGTTTGAAGAGTTCGATGTGCAATTTATTGGAATTGATGCATTCCCAAAAGTGAGATCGCCAAGGGTTATTTGGGTTGGAACAGATGAAAAAGGTGGAGAAAATCTCCGTAATCTGGCTTCGCAGGTAGAGAGTGTCTTATCACCGCTTGGGTTTCATAGTGACAAACCATTCCGGCCTCATGTGACTATCTTTAGAATTAAAAATAAGGTTGGGGACATTTCTGACAAGTTGGGAAAATTTAAAACTACAAAATTTGGTGTCCAGAAGGTTTCAGAAATTAAGTTTAAAAAAAGTGTGTTAACACCAGAAGGCCCAAACTATTATGATTTAGAGGTGATTAAAGCAAAATGAAAACAATTATTGAAAAAGCAAAAAAGCGGGTAATTCCATCAAAAAAACTAGAAAAGGAAAAGTCTCGGGTTGCAACAATTGCATTTGATTTAATACGAAAACAAGTATCAAAGTATCCACAAATTTTACAAGTAGAGTTTGGTGGTTCTTATGCAAAAGGAACTTGGCTTCCAGAAAAAACCGATATTGATATTTTTTTGAAATTCAATAAATCAACTTCTGAAAAAGAATTTACAGAAATTGCAAAGAAGATTGGTTTTATTGCCATGAAAAAATACAAACCATATGTAAGATATTCAGAGCACCCTTACGTTGAAGCTCATATTAAAGGAGCAAGGGTAAACGTAGTTCCTTGCTATGAGGTATTAAAAGGAGAATGGCAAAGTGCTGCAGATCGATCTTCGTTTCATACAGCTTTCATGTTAGAATCACTTAGTGGTCAGATGAAAAATGATGTGAGACTACTTAAAGAATTTCTAAGATGTAATAATGTTTATGGTGCAGAAATTGCAAAACAAGGAATAAGTGGCTATGTTGCAGAAGTTCTGATATGGAATTTTCAAAATTTTGAGAATGTAATTAAACAAATTGCAATAATAAAACGAGGTCAAGTAATTGGAAAATCTTCTAAAAAATTTGACACTCCAATAGTGATTATGGATCCAATTGATGATCAAAGAAATCTAGCAGCTGCCATTTCTATTGAGAATATTGGAAAATTTGTACTAATGTGCAGGCAGTTTTTGAAAAAACCATCAGCGTCATTCTTTAAACCAAAACCAAGTTCAAAGAAAATTCTTAAAGATAGTTTTGTTGTTAAATTCAATTATAAACCACGAAGCCCAGACGTTATTTGGGGTCAGATAAAACGTGCTGCAACAGCATTATCTACCCAAATGGAAATTGAAGGCTTCAAAATCCTGCGTCATATGGCTTATTCAGATGAAAAGAATCATGCATGTTTGATATTTGAGTTTGATTCCTTAGAAATTCCAAAAAATCGCATACATGAAGGTCCTGAATTTTTTAGCGAATCTGATTCAGAAAGTTTTATCACAAAAAATTCCAAGAAAAGTGAAATGATGTGGATTAACAATAAAGGAAAAATTTTATCATTACAAAAAAGAAAATATAATAATGCAAAATTATTTTTACAAGATTTGCTAAAAAATAACTTGGATAGATCCGGAGTTCCTAAAGGTCTTAAAAATGATATCAAGAAAGGATTTACTATAACTTCTAGAAAAAAATGCTGAACAACATAATTGGCACGACAAATTTTTCTCCCAGTTAGAAAATTAGCAGAACTACCTTATTCGAACATACTTGGTTTTCCAAAAGCAAACAAAAGACAGCTACGGTCAAGAATTAAAGAGTTGCAGAAACTAAAAATAAACGGTGTTTGCTTTGAAGGATCTTCATTAATTGGAAAACTACGTGTTCTTGGTAAAGGATATGTTGGAATTGTTGTTTTGGCAAAACAAAATCAAAGTATAGTTGCATTAAAAATTCGTAGAACTGATTCACAAAGAGATGGAATGAAAGAGGAAGCTAAACTACTAGAGCTTGCAAACAAAGTCAAAACGGGCCCGAAAGTAATTAAAAGTAGTAAGAATTTTTTGGTGATGGAGTATTTATCTGGAGAGAAAATTTTTGATTGGATAAAGCGATTAAAAGGAAAAGGAAGTACAATGAGATTAAAAAAAACTGTAAGAAAGATCCTTGAGGATTGTTACAAGCTTGATCAGTTAGGACTAGATCATGGGGAGCTTAGTAGTATTTCAAAACATGTGATAATTGGTAAAAAAACTACGCTAATTGATTTTGAAAGCTCTAGTATAGATAGACGAGTTTCAAATGTAACTGCTGCTTCTCAGGCTATTTTTATTGGATCAGGTATTTCAAACATGGTGAAAAAAATCTACAAAATTCCACCCAAGATCAAGATTATTGAGGTATTACGCACGTACAAGTATGAACCAACACGAGAAAGTTTTGATAACATTTTACAAGTATTAAGATTATAAATTGTCACAAAATGCAATTAGAGTTTTAAAAAAGGATCCTAAATTATTTAAAATAATTAATGAGGTTGGGAAATTTCAAATTAAAACAACAAGAAATTATTATGAGTCACTAGTTGAGGCAATAATTACTCAGCAATTAGCCGGTTCTGCTGCTAAAGCAATTTCAAACAGATTTAGAGATTTGTATGATCGAAGATTTCCAAAACCAATTGATGTAATTAACACTCCTGATTCTAAGCTAAGAAGGGTCGGTCTTTCAAGACCAAAAATAAAATACATTAAAGAGCTTTCACGGTATATTGAATCAAAAAAACTGAACATGCGATCACTTTCAAAACTTTCAGATGAAGAGGTGATTGAGCATCTTACTCAGATCAAAGGAATTGGACGGTGGACAGCTGAGATGTTTTTGATATTTTCGCTTGGAAGAATGGACGTGTTGCCAGTTGGGGATCTTGGATTAAGAAAAGGAATTCAGATGTATAATGCGTCTGATGATCTTCCTAATGCTGTTGAGATTGAAAGATTAGCTGAGAAGTGGCGCCCATATAGAACGGTGGCTACTTGGTATATTTGGAAGAGTTTGGATACATTTGATACGATTGGTTAATTGTAAGACTTGTAATAAATTCAAATTACAAAAGAATATCAATAAATAATTTCACGGTGTAATAGTTACAGACATTTACGACCATGTCAAGGGCAGTTGGGCTCTTTCATTTTCAACAAAAATTATTTTGTAATTTTTTGGCATTATGTTGTATTAATTAACTAAACTGGGCGTTTTGCAAATGCAACAATAATTGCAGCAACTGTAGAAGCGCCTGCTATTGCCATAACTAACATAATGTTATCCGCACTAGAATCAGAAACTTTGCTGACTTTTTCTATTTCTGGTTTTGATTCCATTTCTTCTTGAATTATGGATTGACTTTCAGGAACATATTCTTGTTGGTGCTCAAGTAATCCAGCTACTGCTTTTAGTTGTCTAATTTCCGAATCGTTGTATTGTAAGGCTTTTAGTCTTTGATCAAGTTCTGCTTCTGTAATCATCCCTTTTTCATATTGCATTATTGCGCTACCAGCAGCTGAACCTGCATGTGCAGGAATACTACCAATAGATATTCCAGCCACTAATATAATCATCAATATGTTGACGGTGGATGTTAGGAATCTTTGCGATTTGTTCATGTGTTGATGAATGTTTTATAAAATTCTAAATAACTCTTGGTAGGTTATATGAAAACACGAACAAGAGAGGTGGGACCGGTGAGATTTGAACTCACGATCTCTAGCACCCCAGGCTAGCATCATAACCAATCTAGACTACGGCCCCTCATGTCTGAATCAATTAGTGAAATTATTAAATCGTCGGATTAAAAGTAAAAGTGATGAAGAGCTGTTCTATTTGCCATAAGATTTCAGCTACAGGTGAAGATCATCTTGATTGCATTCAAAAACGTAAAGTGGAATTAGAAGATGATGACTTTAAACAAAAACTCCCAGAAAGATTAGATATGGCAAAAAATGCACAAGATCTTCAGCCAGAGATCAGAGCACTTTTAGATCATATGACAAAAGAAAAAGAGCGTAAGAAATAATTATCGTTCTTGAGTTGTTGGCCGTACAAGAATTTCATTTACATTTACATGACTTGGAGATTCAACTGCATACAAAATTGCATTTGCAATGTCTTCTGCGTGTAATGATTGCATTTTCTTAGAGTTTTCTACAAAACTTTGCAGTGATTCATCTGTGATTGTGTTGGTAAGTTCTGTTGAGACTACTCCTGGTTCAATACAAGTCACTCTAATATTGGCTCTTGTACTAAATTCTTGTCGTAATCCTTCGCTTAATGCTGTAACAGCATGTTTTGTAGCACAATATACACTTCCAGATGGAAATACTATTCTTCCAGCTACAGATGATATGTTTACGATATGCCCTGATTTTTTCTCTTTCATGTGAGAAATTACTGCTGCAGTACAGTACAAAACACCTTTAATGTTAACGTCAATCATTTGATCCCATTCATCCACTTTGAGATTTTTTATAAAACTAAGAGGCATGAGTCCAGCGTTATTAACTAAAATATCAACAGAACCCCATTTTTTTAGAACTGCATCAACAAATGAATCACATTCTAGTTTTTTTGTAACATCTAGTTTTTGTGAGAATGCTTCACCGCCGTTTTGTTTTATTTCATTTTCTAGCTTTGCTAGTTTATCTATTCTTCTTGCTCCAACAGCTACTTTTGCACCTGCTTTTGAAAGAGCTAAAGCAGTAGCATAACCAATTCCACTACTGGCGCCAGTAATAATTGCAACCTTGTTTTTAATCATCAACAAATCAAAATCATCGTGAATAGAGTAAATATGTTTAGTTAATAATTACAAGAATTTTCAGAGATGATTTATTAAATAAAAAGTGTTACCGATTTTATGAAGCCAGAAAAATGTGCTTATTGTGGAGATATGACTGATTTGCCTTTTGAATGCAATTATTGTAAAGATCCTTTTTGTGCAGAACACAGGCTGCCGGAGGAACATAGATGCGTTAAATTAACATCTATTAGAGCACATAAATTTGGTCAGCGAAAAGTAATTCGTGATGGTGGAAGAAATGGACCTAGCTTTTTCAAAAAAATGTTTGGTAAATTTAAAGATTAGTACATTGCTTTTGTAGGATCAATTTTTGTTCTTCTTGCTTGGTAAAGTAATGTAGCGGCTAGTGCAAACAAAACTATTGAAGTTAGCCAATGGGCAGTAATTGCAGTGACATACGCTATACCAAATCCAATCATTGTTATTGCTTGAATTGATAGTTTTAACCACGATGAAATTTTTACAGCTCTTGCAATCATTTCAATAGCAAATAGTGCTGCGGCAGGATAGATAGTTAATAAAAGAAAATCAATAACGTCTACATCAAGATGGGACATTTCTTATTTGTAAATAGTTCAAGTATAATTTTTAGTCTTCCAATCTAACTTTCATTGCAATTTTTTTAGCAATTAATGCTTGGGCGTTCTCATATGGAAGTGAGGCGATATCTTCTGATTTGAAGGGGCCATATTTTTCAAGATCTGCACCAACAATTTGATCTATGTCTTTTAGGAATCTAACTACTAGTAATTTTGTTTTATTTTTTTGAGAGATTGTTTCTAAAACTCTAGATCTTCCATTTAATGTTGCTGAGAGAATTATTTCTGTTCTTTCTCTAGTTTCTTCCTCGCCATCAAGAACAAATTTTTCTTCATCAAGTAGATTTCCCAATTCTAATTTTTCTGAGTTTTTTGCCTTTGACAAGCGGATGTTTAATAATAGAGATGTAAGGGTGGTCATAATATTTACAAGCTCATCTTTGATCTTAGCTTCAATGTTGTCATATTCTTCTCTTTTTAATTTGCCAATAAAATCTGAAACTGAGGTGTAAAAATTCGGATTAATTTCCTGAATTGTTTCATTTTCTGTTTCACGTAAAACTATACTGTATAATGTGTTAATGTCCATTTCATTTTGATCTGACATTTCTTACCTAATCCTTAAATGATGGATGTATTTGTGTTAGCTTTAGGTATAAAATTGCCGTATAAAGTTAGTCATGGAAAAGCGATCCCAACATCATATTCTCCTGATGAGGTGTTTTCAAAGATTCAACATGAGGGAATTAAATTCATTGATTTACAATTTTCAAGCTTGACAGGAAGATTCCATCACACTACCATCTCTGCTGATACATTTTCTCCTGAACAAATGAGAGATGGGTTACCTAAATTGGATGGTTCTTCAATAGTAGGTTTTACCAATATTGATGATTCTGATCTTGTTCTAAAACCTGATCCTAATACTTATGCTGTAATTCCATGGATGACTGAAGGTAAAACTGCAAGGCTGTTATGTGATGTTTATTGGGGAATGGGTCGTGGAAGATTAGAAAGAGACCCACGAGGAATTGCTCAAAAAGCAGAAGAATATCTAAAAAATCAAGGATATGATAATAGTTTTTGGGGTCCTGAAGTTGAATTTTTTGTTTTTGACAAGATTCATTGGGATGTTTTAACCCCATACAAAGGTCAGTCATATTCTATAGAATCAGAAGAGGCTCCTTGGAGTCAGGAAGGAACTGGATATCCAATGGGACTTCAAGAGGGCTACTATCCTAGTACTCCATCTGATACCCTAACTCCCTTTAGAAATGAATGTGTGGATATTCTAAATTCATATTTTGGGGTTTTGTGCGATAATCATCACCATGAAGTTGCAACAGCAGGGCAGTGTGAAATAGACATAAGATTTGATACTCTTGCAAATGCTGCTGATGCTACTCAATCATACAAATTTGTTATTAGAAATGTTGCAAAAAAGCATCATAAAATTGCTACTTTAATGCCTAAACCCATTTCTATGGATTCCGGTTCTGGAATGCATACAAACGTTAGTTTGTGGAAAGGAAAGGAAAATGTGTTTTATGATGAAAATGATAAAAGTGAATTAAGTCAGATTGGTAGATATTTTTGTGGAGGAATTCTTCAACATGCAAAAGCATTATCTGCAATATCAAATCCAACAACAAATTCTTATCATAGACTTGTTCCAGGGTATGAAGCTCCTGTGTACATTGCGTGGAGTGGAAGTAACAGATCTGCAATTGTTAGAGTTCCATTACATTTCAAAGGACCAGAATATGCATATCTAAAACGATTAGAGTTTAGGGCACCAGATCCTGCTTCAAATCCATATTTGGTTTTTTCTGCAGTTCAAGCTGCTGGTCTTGATGGAATTAAAAAGAAAATTGATCCTGGTGATGAAGTACGTGAGGATATTTACAAAATGAGTAAATCTGAACGAGCAAAAAGAGGAATTGGTATGTTGCCCGCTAATTTAGGTGAAGCGTTAGATGAGCTTGAAAGTGATAGAAAATTCTTAAATCCAATTTTTTCAAATGATGTTATTGATAAAATTATAGAGCTTGAAAGAAAAGATCAGCGTGAAATTTCAATTAGACCTCATCCTCATGAGTTTTATCTTTATTTTGATGTCTAGTTTCGACTAGGATCTTCCTGTCATCTGAAATATGAAATAAAGAGAAATAACTATCAGGCCAAATCCTCCTCCGAAAAATAGTCCCCTCTTATTATATGATGTAGCAGCTTTGTAAACTAAGACTCCTCCTGCTAGACCAATAAATAAGATTAGTACACCAATTATTACACTATCAAAACTTGTATCGGTAATAATAGGATGGAAAAAACCAGCTAACAATGCAAAGAAAACAACCAGATAAATGTACTTTATCCCTGTAATTGTTTTTGAATTAAGATTGCTCATTAATTCATGTAAAGATAATAATCAAATAAACTTTTGATGAATTTCAATGGCTTGAAAGTTTACATGTCTCCCATATCTGGCATGCCGCCCATTCCCGGCATTCCACCCATGCCACCCATACCACCCATTCCAGGTGGCATTCCACCTTCACCTCCAGGTGGGGGACTTGATTTGGAAACTGCAATAACATCATCAATTCTAAGAATCATACACGCAGCTTCTGATGCAGCTGAAACAATTTGGAGTTTTACGGCCAATGGTTCAATAATATCACTTGATTTCATATTTGCAATTCTGTTTTTCATTACATCAATGCCGGTCCATTTTTCTCCTTTGAGTTGTTTGGAACGCAAGGATGTAAGCGTATCAATTGGATCCATTCCAGCATTTTCTGCTAGAGCTAATGGAATTGATTCTAAAGAGTCAGCAAATTTTTCAGCTGCTAGTTGTTCACGTCCTTCAAGGGATTTTGACCAACTTCTTAGTTTTGCTGCTGCATAAGTTTCCGGAGCGCCTCCGCCAGCAACAATTGAGGGAACTTCCATTACGTCTTTAACAACCATTATGGCATCATGAACAGATCTTTCCACTTCATCAACTACTCTTTGAGATCCGCCCCTTAACAATAGAGTTACTGATTTTGGATGTTTACAACCTTCAATGAATACCCATCTATCTTCTTCAATCTTTCTTTCTTCTACAATTTCTGCTGAACCCAATTCTTTTTCAAATAAGTCATCAAGGTTTGTAACAATTCTTGCGCCAGTTGCTTTTGCTAATTTTGTAAGATCACTTTCTTTGATTCTTCTAACTGCTAAAACACCAGCTTTTGCAAGATAGTGTTGGGCCATGTCATCAATGCCTTTTTGACAAAAAACTACATTAGCTCCAGAACCAATTATTTTATCAACCATATTTTTTAGCATTCTGTTTTCTTCATCGAGAAATGATTTGAGTTGTTGTGGATTTGATATATTGATTTTTGCGTCAGTTTCTGTTTTGCTTATTTCTAGTGCTTTGTTTATCAAAGCTATTTTTGCCTCTGTGATCTTTTTTGGCATGCCACCATGAACAATTTCTTTATCGAGAACAATTCCTTGAATTAAGTTTGAATCGTTAATTGAACCGCCAGCTTTCTTTTCTACTTTAATATCATCAATATCAACGGTGAATTTTTCTTCATCTTTTTCGGCAACTGCTAAAACTGCTTTAACAACTAATTCTGCTAATCCAGTTGAATCCTTACGAACTAATTTTGTCTGCATTGAAGTTTTTGCTATCTTCAAAAGTATTACTCTATCATTTCCCGAAATTGTGTCTGCAATATCCTGAAGATATTGTTTAGCTTTTTTTGCGGCTTTTCTATAACCATCAACAATAATTGTGGGATGAACGTCTTGGTTGATTAGAGATTCAGCGTTTTCTAATAATGCCCCAGCTAAGATTACTGCAGATGTTGTTCCATCACCTACCTCATTATCTGTAGTCTTTGAAATTTCAACAAGCATTTTTGCAGCTGGGTGCTGAACATCAATTTCTTTGAGAATTGTGGCACCATCATTTGTAATTGTAACATCTCCTAAAGAATCAACAAGCATCTTATCCATTCCTCTAGGACCAAGACTTGTACGAACTATTTCGGCAATAATTTTTGAAGCTTGAATATTGTTCTTTTGAGCTTCTCTACCCTTAGTTTCAGAAGACCCCTCTTTTAACAGAATGACGGGCATGCTTCCCTTACTAGCTGCTTGAATACTCATAATCAAAAATTTTCAGAATTCCCTTATTATACCTTGTTTAAAACCAAGATTCATTTTTCCGTGTTAAAAAAAATCGGTGTTTTTAAATTGGGAAAATAATTTGCCAGAGCATGGTGAAGTCCTTAAATAGAAAATCTTACGATAATGTTTTCTCAAAACTTAAAGACCATAACAAATGGTTTGAAAATTCAATTCCACTGATCGCTAGTGAAAATGTTCCTAGTCCTGCTGTTCGTGAAGCGATAATTTCTGATTTTGGAAATCGTTATGCTGAGGGATGGCCTGGTGAAAGAGTCTATGCTGGTTGTGTGTACATTGATGATGTAGAGTTTGAGTGTATGAGACTTGCAAAGAAATTATTCAAATCAGAGTTTGCGGATGTAAGACCAATTTCAGGAGTTGTTGCAAATCTTGTTATCTATTCTGCATTTTCTAATCCTGGAGATATTATGCTTGCACCATCTATTCCTGCAGGAGGCCATATTTCTCACGGAAAGAAAGAACATTCAGGAACCGCCGGTCTAGTTCATGGATTGGAAATAGAATTCTATCCATTTGATGTTGAAGAAATGACAATTGATGTGGATAAGACAAAGAAAAAGATTGAAGAGTTAAAGAAAGCAAATCGATTGCCAAAGTTGGCTATGTTTGGCGGATCATTATTCTTGTTTCCACATCCAGTAAATGAGTTATCAAATTTTCTTAAAAGTCATGGAATTCACATTAATTATGATGCAGCTCATGTGGCAGGATTAATTGCTGGTGGACAATTCCAAGATCCATTAAGGGAAGGAGCAGATACTATGACGACGAGTACTCACAAAACGTTATTTGGTCCTCAGGGAGGACTTGTGTTAGGTTTTGAAAAATATGCAGAGATGATAAAAAAAGCAACCTTCCCTGGACTTACCAGTAGCCATCATATTCATCATATGGCTGCAAAGGCAGTAACCTTTGCAGAGGCTTTAGAATTCGGAAAAGATTATGCAAAGCAAGTGATAAAAAATGCAAAGGTGTTAGCAGAATATCTTAGTGATTCTGGTTTTAAAGTACTTGGAGAAAAAAGAGGTTTTACAAAATCCCATCAGATTGCTGTAAATGTTTTAGATTATTCTGATGGGGGGAAGGTTGAAGCAGATCTGGAAAAAGCTAACATTATTGTAAATAGACAACTTATCCCAGGAGATATTAAAGCTGGCCGAAATTATTTTCATCCAGGTGGGATTAGGCTTGGAGTGGCTGAAATAACTAGACTTGGAATGAAAAGCTCTGAAATGAAAGACGTTGCGTTATTCATAAAAGAAGTAGTGATTGACAAAAAGGATCCAAAAAAAATTCTACAAAAAGTAAAATCGTTTAGAAAAGATTTTCAAAAAGTGCATTATTGTTTTGATAAAAAACTTGGCGCTTATGAGTATGTAAAGTTAAGATGATATCTAATGAGTATAATCAGTTAGTAGTAATTGGTCACCTTTACTTTTTCCAAAAACTAGATCAATTTCATCAGATAGATATTGAATTCGACCTTTTTGATATGTACTCGTTTTGTATTTTTTGATTAGACCTTTAGCTAACTTAAGGTATTTCTCTACTGATGCCCTCGTGATGGTCTGAATTAATTTATTCCCACAGATACAGTGTTGTAAAAGTGGCGTTCTTCTATAACTCCTACCACATGCTGTACATCTAAAGCTTTGTCTTGCATATGCTCTTAGATTTCCCATAATATCTGGTATGAGATGTGTTGATATTACGTTTGATATGATTTCATTAGTGTCTACAGCGTCAATTAGATCTGCGTTTCTTATTTGCATGTCTAGTTTATCCAACATAGAACCAAGTGTTGAGTAAGCACTTCGTGATTTTGATGTAATGAGTGAAGAAGTGTTATGTGTAAAGTTGTATCCATAAAATTGTTCTTTAGTTTCTAATCTAGATTTTATGATTTCCACAGATGTTACATTAGATGCTTTTGATTCTGATAATGTATCTTCAAAAAATGAGAGTGGAAAATAATTCATCACTTCAAGATTGTGAGCTTGTGGTTGAGATTCGTGTGGTAATACCAATGGTTGAACTAAAAGTGGCGCATCCATTAATCCTCCAATATTATCAGATAGAAATTGTCTAGAAAAATTCAACAAACTATCCATCAATAACATTATAGAATCTGCATCGCCATCTGCATCTCTCCTTTTTGCAGAATGCCAATTTGGGGTAGCAAAACAAACTTGAGTGTTAGTATAACCAATGATTCTTCCTACAATTCCAACTGAAGTGTGTGGTGCTAAACCAATGATAAGATGTCCAATTAATTCTTCAATGTTTTTTACATTATAGAATGAAGTTCTTCCATAAAATTTCTCTAATTCAGTATCAATGTATTTACAAATATCAACAAGGTGTTTTCCACTTTCGGTTGGAATAATTATATCTTGCATTCTAAGTTCTACAATCTGATCCATGTCAGTAAGTGGTTTGCCGTTTTTGTCGTTGGCATATCCTAGTTTCTTTAACTTTTCAATTGATGTTCCAATCCAAGAAGGTTTGAAATGAGTTAGAGGTGAGTTTGTAGCATCAAAACGAACTGTACCGTCTTTAAAGACGGTTAGCCCAAAAGCCTGCCTTATCAATCCTTTAGAAAGTGGTTCGGCAATCTTATCTTGATTTATTAATTCTTTAACTCCCTTGAACGGTTCTTGTGCTCTTATTCCAATTTTTTTTTGTATTAACATTAATTTCTTTTTTAGTGGAAATGGTTGGTAAGTGTGCGATAATGTGTTTTTTTTACATTTTTCACAAAATGTAGAGCCTAATGATGTTCTACAAGTAGGACAAATGTAATCCACTGATGTTTTTTCACCACAATTTGAACATCTAATTCCAATTGAGGGTTCGTTACATTTTTTACAAATCCTGTTGTAGATTTTTGTATAGAAATTTGGCTGGTTTGATGCCTTTAACAGGTCACGGGTTGGTCCTCCTTTATCTCCAACTGGAAAAAGTGTATGAATTGGGGGTTTCATTTGTCTTGGAGCAGCTTTTTCAGGACGTCCAATTCTTACGCCGATAGAAGTTGAGAATTTTTTTCGTAAGATTATTCCAGATGTTTGAGAAATATTTTCGAGAATAGAACAAGATTTGTCATGGTGTATTGGTATTCTAAAAAGCAGATTAAAGAAAATTTTTGCTTCATCTTCTTCAAGAATAATATCGGTGTTTTTCATTTTATGAGGAACACCAAGTTTTTCTAAAATGGGTTTACAGGTAATTGGGTATTGGATTGATTTTTCCTGTATGCTGATTGGTTGTAAAATTTCATTAAGTTCTTCTTTAGAAATTTGGTCCCAGTAGTAAAGATATTTTGGGTATAATGGAATTTTGAATTTTAAAGATATGTCTATTGCTTCATCAAAAGTGGGTATTTTTTCAAGAAATTGTGTTACGTATTCATTTAGAAGACTTTTTTCGGTTATTATTTTTCTTAATTCTTCAATCCAGAATTCTTCAACATAGCCAGAAGGCACTAGCTTTGCGTTATTTTCTAAAAAATCTCCAAATGAAATCAAAATATCTCCGAGGTGTAAAATTTTTTCAATTTCGTTTTTAATTTCTAGTCCATGTTGAACATCTTTTATTTTCACTACATTTCCATTTTTGAGACGCACAATTGGAGTTTCTATTGTATCAACAAATGATACTGTAGCTCCTTTACTTGGAAGGTTAATTTTGACTTGTGTGCCAGCAGCTATTGTGTGATCTAAAATTTCAGCTATTACTGGGTGAAATCCCACTGCTGAAAATCCTGTGTTACATGCACGGCCATATCTTAATCTGAACCCTCCAAGTTTGTTTGGCGTTGATAAAACAGAGCGTCCAGTAATTACCTCTCTCATCCTTTTTGCAGCAGCATCTTCCTCATCATCTTTAGTTTGAATTGCCCCCTCAAGATCGTTTAACCACTCCCAACCATCTAAATTGTAAAACTCAATTCGTTTCAAAAGCTTCTTGGAGCGTCCAATCAATCCATCATTAAGAACACGTAGTGCCCCCCCTCTCACACGATCAGTTTTGATTCTTGTCATTCCTTTATGATTTACAACCTCAAATGGATCTGTATCTACTCCATCAAGTTCTACAGGAAGGTTAGAAATTACTTTAACAATGTCTTCATCTAAAACATGAAATTGAAAACTGCTGGCTTCTCTTTCATAAATTCTTAATTCTTCAACAAATCTTCCAGTTTCATCATCAAAAGAATTTGCTTGATATTTTGAAAGTCCAACGGTTTTTCTAACATGATCAGCAATTAACATAGTTACTGCAGACTCTGTTCCTCCTGCTGAACGCATTGGACCAGCAATTGAGATTGAAAGATATTCAGAACCATCCCTATTTTTCTTGATTTTTACTTCTGAGATTCCTTGCAATGGTGCTATCGTAACACCTTCTGTTACAATAGCAAGGCCAACTCGAACCGCAAGATCTAGTTTCTCTTGTAAGGTGGTATTTGGTTGTGCATATTCCCCTAAAGCTATGTGTTTTGAAAGAATTAATGCAGAAAGTTCTTTTCCATGAATTTTGAGTAATTTTCTTAATGGTTCCGCGATGTCGATATCGTGCATTTTAGCAACACGATCAGCTAAATCAAAAGCAATTTTTGGTTCAATAATTCCTGAAGAGTCTACAAGTGTTGATTTTGCCTCTGCCGCTTTTTCAAAAATATCATAGGTTTCTTTTGATAGTTCTGAATAGTAATTGATATAGTAATCTGGGACATCTAGATCTTTAATTCTAGATAAAGCGTCATTTTGAGACATTATGTTATCTATCTCTTGGTGCTTTGAATTGCTTTTGCTATTTGTTCTAGTTTCTTAAGACTTCCACCTTTTTCCAAAAAGGTTCCAATTACTAATGCGTCTGCACCGGCATTTACTAAATTCTTTGCAGTTTTTGCATCCTTGATACCCCCACCCACGATGAGGAACCCATTGAAAATTTTTCTAACGGCTTTTACCATTTCAGGTTTTACGCTTGATTTAGCACCTGAGCCTGCTTCAAGATAGACGAACCTCATTCCCATATATTGCGCAGCCAACGAGTACGCAGCAGCAATATTTGCTTTATCAAATGGAATTCCTCTTGCAGAACCAAAGAACCATGCCGAAGTTCCTTCTCCTATTACTAGGTAGGCTGTAGGTAATGGCTCTAAACCAAATTTCATAACTGTTGGAGCACCCAGTGCTTGAGCTTGTGAAATGAAATAAGGATTTTCAGAATTTAAGAGAGAGCTAAATAGAATTGCATCAGCGCCAGGTACTACTCCAGTAACGTTTCCTGGAAAAAGTATGAGTGGAATTTTAATTGATTTTTTTATGTTTGTGACTAGTTTTGCCATCTCTATTTGATCAGAGGTAGATGAGCCTCCAACAAGAATGGCTGAGGCCCCCATCTTCTCGACTTTCTTTGCAAGAATGGTTGCCTTTGAACTATCAGACACTTCAGAATCAATAAGTATGAAAATTAGAGCGTTTTTCTTTTTTAGTTGTGATTTTAGGTATAACTCTATCCTATTACTTGCCATAACTGTCGTTTGAAGGCTGTACTTTAAAGTTTAATTAGAATTATGATATACAAATTTGTATAGCTTTGTCTGAGTATGATTCATCAAATTTTAATAATATAATAAGAAAAATTATTAAAAAATCATTATTTACTGAAAGACAAATTGAAATAATTCTAAATCAGAAAAATCTTACTCAAAACAAGTTCAGCATTTCAAAAGGGGCATACTACAGACAGGTTGGGCAGTCTAGGAATAAACTCATTGCTTTATTCTATTCAATTATTTTGCTTCGTGGATTAGGTATTTTGATGCCTGATGATATAGATGTGATGTTAAGACTCTCCGAACAGATTGTTGTGATAAAAGATAGTGATGTTTTTCCAGAAAGGGAGGAGCAGGTTTTAGGTGTGATTGACAAGCTAATTCGTCAAACCTGTAATATGTGATTTTGAGTAAAATTTACTGTGATTGTTAATGATGTTTTTGTTAATGTAAAATGTGAAATTATGTTGTTCTAATATGATAAATCACAATTTACAAATCTTGTTGTGATGTTAGTTGAGATACCTGATCCTGAAGTGATTCTAGGAATTGTTCTTGCGTTTTTTGGTGGAGTGTTTGTTTTGTATTTGTTTACCAAAATAAAATCATATGAAAGGCACAAATCTGGTGTTAACGATCCTATTCTTGAACGTTTAGAGTATTATGAAAGGCAATTGATTGATATGAAAATACGCATGGATGCAACGGATTTGGAGGGTTTGAGTACAAAATTGGAAAATTCCATATTAGAAGAGGGCATGGTTGTAGAAAGACCAATAAAAAGCGTTGATAGAAGAGCAAGGCAAGAGGTTGTCGAAACTAAATTTAACCAAGCACCAAGAGCCCCGAATATGGGATATCAAAATGCAACAGAATATGTTTTGAGATTAATCACAGACAAACCAATGACATCACGTGACATCCAGATCATGTTGGGACGAAGTAGAGAACACACATCAAGGTTGATGAAGAAGTTATTTGAGGATGATTATGTTGTAAGAAACATGAGTTCTAAACCATACACATATTCAATTACAGAAAAAGGAAAAGAAAAGTGTCGAAAGGTTTCGCCCATACCTACGACAGTTTAGTTTTAAATAATTTATAATATTATTAAATACAATAATTTAATATAATATTGAATTATAATAATGGTGTGTCTTCTGAAGCTCAAGAAATCTTAGTAAAAATTACTCCTGCAGGCACAATTTCAATACCAAAACAATTCCGAAAATTTATGGATTTACAAAAAGGTGATTATGTTAAAGTGGTTCTGCAAAATGATTCTATAATAGTAAAAAAGGCTAGAATTTCTTAGGTTCGCGTCTTTGTGTGAGTTTGATGGTTTGATATGACCATTCACGGCCTGTTTTTGATCGGTCTACCTTGCCTTTTGAGGTAAATCTTGATAGATATGTAGAGATTACGCTTAGTTTTATTGGTTCGTCATATTCATCTTCATATTTTTCAAGAATCTCTGTTGATGTGAATTTCCCAATTGGGAAGTGTTTATCTATAATATACCATATTTTAGCCCCCACGGAGTCTAGGTTTGGTGCATTTGGACCCTGTTCAATATTCATTAAGTCCATCATTTCAAAGATTTTGAGGACTTTGTCTCTGGTTACATTTCCTTCTAATTTAATATCATATTTGGCTCCATCTGTATCCTCCATGTCTATTCGGATTCTTTTCCTAACCATTGTGGAAAAAAGGATCTATGGTTAACACTTCAAATGATCCGGTGATAATTGTTAACTAGGTAGTTTGTTAACGTTGACCGCCTGACTCACGCCTAGAGGATTTTCTTTTGTTAACAAGAATTGTGTTGGTTTTTTACATTCTTGATTAGGTTTTCGCGCCTGGAGTGGAAATGCTAGGGTTGTTTTTTTCTTGTTAACATTGTTAACATCAATCTTTACGCTTGGAATGGAAATTCTAGGGTCAAGATGTGGGTTTTTTGGTTTTCCTTAACAATAAATTAACAATCAGTTAACTCATTTAAAACCCACACACCTATCTTTCCACTGTTTAGTTTTATTTTTTTTCAAAAATACCAAACATAACGACATACAATTATTATGAATTTTCTAATATCAATAGAAACAAAGGTGTGTGAGTTGTTATGTGAAGGAATTGATCGGTGTAAACACAAACGATCCGCCTTGTGAAAAAAATTGACAGGATCCATTGAAGTGATAAAGAGGGATCCTTCAGATCCTGAAAAATGAGCGTAACCATAGTAGACCCAATTGAAAAATTGATAGATGCCGCAGTAACAGGGAAATCAATTATTAAAAACAGGACTATACTTCATCACACATTCATTCCAAACATCATTTATCATCGTGATATAGAGCAGGAAAAGGTAACCCAGTCACTTATTCCAATTCTAAAACACTGTAGACCATCAAACCTTCTTGTATATGGAAAACCAGGAACTGGAAAAACACTAGTGGTGAGAAGGGTTTTATCAAAAATTCAAAAACATGTAGAAAAAACCAATTTTCCAATTAAACTAATTTATACAAACTCTAAAGAGGAAACTACTCTTTATGGCCTGCTTGTTAGTTTTGGAAGACAATTAGGACTTTCAGAAAAAGAGTTACCAACAACCGGCCTGTCAATTAGCGAGGTGTTCAAAAGACTTCTTCGAGTAATTGATGAAAAATCTCAAAACACTGTTTTTGTTATAGATGAAATTGACTTTCTAGTACACCTCATATCAAAAACAGGAAATGACATTCTATACCAATTAACCCGTTCTAACGAGAGGCTCAAAAATGGTTCTTTAACACTAATTGGAATTTCAAACGACCTCACATTCAAAGAAAGACTTGACCCTAGAGTTATCAGTAGTTTGGGAGAAGAAGAAATTGTATTTACAAATTATACTGTAGATCAAATCCACAAAATTCTTGAGGATAGAATTCAATCTGCATTTTTAGAAGGAGTTGTAGAAGAATCAGCCCTAAACCTGTGCGCAGCAATGGCTGGCAGAGAACATGGTGATGCTAGACGAGCAATAGGTTTACTACGAGTTGCTGGGGAAATCGCTGAAAGAGAACAACAAGAAAAAATCACCGAAGAATGTATCCGGAGAGCCTCCCTTAAAATGGAAGAGGATAAGGAGACTACAGCTTTAGAATCATACCCATTACATGAAAAATTGATTATTCTGGCTGTTATGAAGGCAGGAGGCTCTTCAACTGGCGAAATCTATACTGCATACAAAGATCTTTGTAAAACGGTTAGACAGAAAGAACTTACCCAAAGACGAGTAACTCAAATGTTAAGTGAAATTGAACTATCGGGAATAATTTCAGGCAGAATCGTTCATCAAGGAATTCATGGGAGAACCAAAAAATACAAACTTACAATCTCACCTGACATTGTAAAACAAACCCTCAAAAAAGATCTTACCCTTGAAGATATAGCCTAATCAGATTAGAATTATTTCATTATATGAATTAGATATTTGTGAGTAGACCCTTTATCTTTTTTTAAAATCTTGGTAGTAAACCTTGAATGTTTTCAAATTCACAAGCACTGCTAAACCAGGAGTTGGTGTAATTCCAACACTTGCCTGAAACGGAGTTTGTTTTTGCCAAGTTCCAGAGTTTATCAATAAAACACCACGATACATATCAAAACCCACAACATGAACGTGACCTACATGAAAAATATCTGGAATTTCATCAATCACCATCATGTCTTCAATTTCTGGGGCAATAGGAGTTTGACTTCCATAAATTGGACTAAGGTGTCTTGATCTTAACAAATGTCGCATAACCTTAGTAGGTTCATCATAACTAAGGCCCGGTGTTGTTTTGACAATATCATCAATACTTTGACCGTGATAAACTAACACCTTTACCCCATTTAATGAAATAAGAGAAGGATTTCCAACCAAGAAAAAATTCTCATGTTTTCTTAAACTTTGATTATATTTTTCTGGAAATGAAGGCTGCGGCAAAGCACGTCTTCCAGGATCATGATTTCCTGGAACAATGAAAACTTTAACATTTATTGGAATTTTAGTTAAAACTTCTTCTAATCTCTCAAGTTGTTCTTCAATTGTTGGGCATTCTAATTCCTTATCTTGATTTGGGTAAATCCCTATTCCATCAACAACATCTCCACCAATAATCAAAAATCTAACTTTTCTAGCAATTGGATCGGGGCTTGAAAGCCAAGAAACAAAACCATCAAATTCTTTTTTCATAAAATATTTACTACCAACATGAAGATCTGACAAAAACACAGCATAAGCTTCTGTCTCTGATCTGTTTGAGAGATGGTCAGGAACATCTGGAACAATAATATCTTTTATGATAAAACCTCCATTTTTTCCAATTCTGACCTTAAGCATTACAAATTGATCTATGAGTAACTCATCTGCAACTCTTTGCAAATCCTTATCAAAAACAATTACCTCTAATAAACCCGTAGAATCATCAATTTGTAATTTCGTTACATTTCTTTCAGAATTTCTTTCTAAAACTAAACCCCATGCATACAAATCATTATTTGATTTTTCAAAAATTATTGCAGAAATTGGTTTTATCATTTTTGCCTCAGGGCGATTTGAAACAATCCGTTTAAGCTTTGAAAATCGATTTGAAAAAAGTGTATTGAAACCAGAAATACCTTCAGCTGATGTAATTTTTAATGATGGATCAAACAAAATCCGGTGTTCGTTTTCTATAGATTGGTCTTCCTTTATTCCTAAAACTAACTCTAAATCATCTTGCCCAATAAGAAAATGTTTTTGTTTAATTTTTTCTTTAACAAGTTCTTTTATTATATGTTTAAGCTCTTTTACATCAATATTTTCTAGAATCTTCAATGCATTAGGATGTATCTGAAAGCCTTTGTTTAATGCATAATCAAGAGCATAATTAACATCCTTTTTCATTATCAACAAATACTGAGAGTTTTAATTAAATCTGCGTACAGATCACACCAACACCCTCAAATATGGTTCTTAGAAAAAAATCTCGTGTTAAGTAAAAAACGAATAATCATCTTCTTTATTTTTATGGGCCTGTTTACCACAGCATATCAAATTGGTTCAATGATGGAACCTACTGAGGAAGAAGCACAAGCATTTCTTGAAGAGTTTGAGGAATTAATAGATGATATTGATGCTTTTGGAATTTTTTCTCATAACACACTTTTGTCCCTACCAATGTTTATTCCTGGTTTTGGAATTGGGTGGGGGTTCTTTTCAGCATGGTCCACAGGATTTGCTTTTGCGGCACTTGTTTCATTGACTCCTGCACTTTCAGAAATACCTCCACTTGCACTTCTTTATCTTTCACCTTTTGGAATTATGGAATTAATTGCATATTCTATAGCGACATCAAGAAGCTATATCCTGATCTGGATGATAATTAAAAAAATTAATCTTAGAACAGCCATGCGTGGAACATCAATTGAAATTGGAATTTTAGTAGGTCTTTTACTTGCAGGAGGAATTTTAGAAAATTATATGATAGAATTAGCCGGAGAAAGTGGCTTTGAATTTGGCTAATCAGCCTGTAATTGTGTAACCAGTCTAAAATAATTCATTAGTAAATTATAAACCAAATAAAATAGAAATAAAATCATGAGAACGATGATTACAATACCAATTCTAATATTTGCCGTAACCAGTTTAGGACTGACTCTAAATTATGTAAACGCTGAACTTAGTGCAAATAACGCATTTACTTTAACAGGATCAGGATTTGCAGTTACAGAAGAAGCAATAAAGAATACGGAAATTGATCTTGCAATTGCTACTGGAAATAAAATTGGAAGCAGCACAAACATTCTGGTAGAGGATGGATTTGTAACTTTAAACGAACAAGATTTTATTGTAATAGATTTCAGTGGACAAGCTTTGAGAGATGATCGTTATATCAGAATTTCTGGCACAGCTGAAAGTATCACTGGTAGTGAGACATCAATTAGAATTTTTGGAAGATTAATTGAAAACAGCGCAGATGGTTCAATTTATGGTTTTACTGGAAGACTTACTCATGATGGAGAGACTCATAAAATCATTTACACAACAAAATTATCTGGACTAAAGAGCATTATAACACCAAACATTTCAACTGAACAACAAAAATTTGATGTTGTGGTAAGAATTTTGAAAGGTTCCAGTGATAGAGGAATAGTATCTAGCTATATTGATCTAGCACAAACACAGGACAATTCTCCAACCCGTGCAAATTATTTTTTCCCAACTAATATCTCAATTGAACCTGGTAGTACAATAATTTTTGTAAATGATGATACTGTACCCCATAGAGTTGTTAGTGGAACAGGACTTGGTAGTAATAATCGTGCTTCACAGGGTGCAGTTGTAATTTGTGAAACACCACAAAAAGAATTACGACCAGGAGCAAGTTATGCTTCAACTGGATGTACATTTTCTTTTGATGGAAGAATTGATAGTGGAACAATTGAACCAGGAAAATCTTGGGCAGGAACTTTTACTGACGCTGGATTTTACAGAATAATTGATCCAAATTATCCTTGGATGAATATTGTAGTTTATTCATTCCCTGATACCGGCTCTGAAGTAATTAGAAGAACTGGCGGTAAATAAACAAAAAACTAATCCTTGAATTCAGCATAGGACTCAAGTTTTGATTGATTAAACACCATTACAGATAAATCTGAAAACTCTCTTCCTTCCAAATCAGAAACTACCCCCTCAAACGACGATTCGTTTTCTGTTGTAAGTGATTCAAATACGAAAACTTTGATTTTGCTAGTTTCAAAACCATTTTTTTTCAAATAATTGGCAATTTCTGATGGCATAAAATGTTTTTCAGGCGAGCTTGGCCACGGACGTGGAACCAATATCACATTAAATCCATCAATTAATGCTTTTTGTAATTCAAGTTTTTTTTCTTCAATTGAAGTTGAAACATGCATAGTTATCACTTTAGATTTATCAAGAGGAACTTTGGCTTTTGATGCAGCTACTTGAACAGAACTAACTCCTGAAACTATCTCAACATCGCCAAAAATTTCAATTAATCTATCAACCACCTCTGATTCTGAAAAATTAACATCCCCAGTAAATGGAATAACCAAAGTTCTCCCATCTAATTTTTTTTTCACAGCTTGGTAGATCTCTTCTTGACTATTCATCGTTATTTCATGAACTTCTTTATCAGAAATCAAACCCTGAATTGTTTTTAGTGTATACCTATATCCAATAACGACATCACAATTCTGAATGATTTCTTTTACTTGCTCTGTTACGTATTTTGCAGAACCCGGCCCAACTCCTACAGCATATATTTTATTCAATTTTATGGAATTAATTTTTGATGGTCTTTAATATATTGAATAAGTGGTTCCCAGTCAACCTTCAAATACTTTTGAGGATCTTTTGCTGGATATTTTACCCAACTCTGAACAACTGAAAATTGAAACTTTTCTTTTTGACCATTTTTGGTATATTCTAAATTTAATACACTGCCCCATAGCTCTTCTTTATGACTAATTTTTGTAATTTCATCAAACGATAATTCTATATTTTTTTCATTTTCTAAATCCAACTTCAAATCTTTTTCTGAATATCCATCCTGTGTAACCATGATGTTTTTTGAACTATCTTTTAACAAATTTACAATTTGACGTTGCACAACGGCTTGCCACCATTTCATTTTTGCTTCAGTTCTGTGAACAAACACCAAATGTCGATCAGTTAGAATCAGCATTCCCTCACGTCCTCCAATTGACAAAAATCTCTTTGATTCTCTCCAAACTGAGACAACATGTGCTATAATGCGCTCATCAGAATCCATATTCTGAAAATCATAGTTACGTGTTAAAAATTAATGTGTAGTATTGGCTTTTATGTGAGGCAAAACGCGAAAAAACCATGAAAGTCACATTCCTGATTCTAGGAATTGGGTTTTTACTTCTTAATATCTCACATTTCTCATATGCACAAAATGATCAACTTGTAGTCTTAGAAACAACATCAGGAAATATTGTAATTGAATTTTTTCCCGATGATGCTCCAAAAACTGTTGAAAACTTTCTAAATCTTACTAAAAGTGGATTTTATGATGGTACAATTTTTCATCGAGTCATCAAAAACTTTATGATTCAAGGAGGTGATCCGCTTTCAAAAGATTCAGAATTACAAAACCAATGGGGCACAGGTGGACCAGACTATATGATTGAAGCTGAATTTAACACAATCAAACACAACAGAGGAATTATTTCAATGGCAAGAATGCCAACCGGTCCAGACACAGCAAGCTCACAATTTTTTATTGTTCATGCTGATTCAAACTTTTTAGACGAACAATATACGGTGTTTGGAAGAATTGTAACTCAAGAAAGTTTTGACACACTTGATAAAATCGCATCATTGGAAACTGGAGCTAAAGACATTCCAAATGATCCAGAACAGGCAAAAATTCTTACAGCTAAAGTTGTACAAAGATCAGAAATTCCTGATTTATTAGAGCTTGGTGAACCAGAACGAGTTTTATCATCATTAATTCAACAAACTGAATCTGAAGGACCATATGTTAATGAAAGACTTGGGATCTCCCTAACTGCTCCTACTGGCTGGGTAGTGCAAGAGCCACAAAAAACTTCTTCAGATGTTCCAGATTTAGTATTTGTCGGTCCAGCAGCCACTGGAGAAATTAATCCAGTTCTTTCTATTGGTTTAATACCAACAGAAGGGAAAACATTACAACAACACATAGAAGAAAGAAAAACCATTCTTCAACCTGCAATAGATGAAGGCATTCTTGAAATGATCTCTGATGGTATGGTTGTCATCAATGGCAAAGAAGCTTGGGAAGTAGAAGCTCTTGGGAAGTTTCAAAGCGGGCCAAATATAATAAATGTTAGATTTGCTGAAGTTATATTTCCTACTTTTGAAAAATTTTATATCATAACCTATACGAACTCTGAAGAAAATTTTGAAAACTATGTACAAGATTTTGAAAATGCTATAAGCTCTTTCACAATATTAAGTGGAGAAAAAGAAATTCTTAACCTATCACCTTCCAATGGAAAGTCTCCAGAGGGAGGTGGATGTCTCATTGCAACTGCAGCATATGACTCTGAGCTTTCACCACAGGTGCAGCTACTAAGAGAGATTAGAGACAACAAAGTTCTTACCACAGAGTCTGGCTCGTCCTTTATGGCAGGTTTTAACTCATTTTATTATTCATTTTCGCCAACAATAGCAGACTGGGAAAGACAAAACCCACTATTCAAAGAAACAATAAAGCTTGGAATCACGCCGCTACTTGCCTCTCTTTCAATTCTAAACTATGTTAATATTGATTCTGAATACGAGATGCTAGGATATGGAATTGGAATCATTCTAATGAATGTTGGAATGTATTTTGTTGCACCGACACTGATTCTTTATAGGTTAAGAAAATAATTCATCTTTCAAACCAATGATCAGAAATTTAAATGACAAAACCATTGTATATTGTATGGTAACTGAGTCTCTAACCAAAAATGAATTACTATCCTATATAGAAAATGAAGCAAAAATTAGAATCGATAGTCTTGTTGAGGGTTCAGTTGAAATTGCAGAAGAAGTTCACACTGGAATAAAAAGAGAAGATGACACTTCATCATTTCTGGAAACTCATATCTGGCCTGTAACACTAGATGTGATAAAACACTACCAATCAACAAACAAACTATTAACCACCCTCCAGATCTCATCAGCAATTTTACATGATATTATGGAAGATAATGATAGAATCTTAGATCTGTATGCATCAAAGGCATATGGTTTTGATGCATATTTTAGACATAGATTCGGCGATTACATCTACAATGTTGCCATGACATTAAAAACAAAACCGCTTGAAAATTTTCCAGGAACTAATGAAGAAGAACAAAAACATGCAAGGTTTGTTGAATATTGTCAGGAACTCGTGCAATCAGAATATGATGTTAAAACCATAAAACTAGCAGACAGGCTAAATAATATGAAATTCATTTCTCAAGTTCCAGAACATGAAAAAATAAAACGATATCTTAGAGAAGCTGAAGATTTCTATCTTGCGTATTCTATCATTCCTCCACAAATGGACAGCTTTAACAAACAGATTAGAAATGCATATGATGAATTAAAAAGCATTAGAGTTACTGCGACTTAACCATATTGATAGTGAACTCCTTTTTCACCACGCGGATGTTTCCAATCAGTTTCTTGTGAACAAGTTCCACAATCAACACATCCCTCATGCTGAATCATAACATTTCCATTTTCTTCACTATAACACTTGGCTGGGCACAAAATCACCATTTTCTTCATAAACTCACTGGTTGGTTTTAGAACCTTTATGTGAGAAACATGATCATCATTGTAAGTAAGCTTTGCAATTCTATCTGCAAGTGATGGAATTGATGGAGTATAACTTGATTTTACAGTCTCACCTAATCTCTTTGCAAGCTCAATTGGAACTTTAACATAAGTCTCTTCAGATTCTACAATAGGAAGTAACCTATCATATCCTAATATGTTAGCAAACTTTACAGCAATACTTCTTAATTTTCCACTTGACATTAATTTTAAAACTGTACCATATTTTGCACTAATGATATCTTTTGGAACATCTTTTGCAGCATCAAGAAATATTTTCAAATAATCTGCATCAATCTGTTTCATGTCAACGGTATACGGACTTTCATCAATTAATTTTGTATAATACTCTCCAAGATAGTCTCCAGAGAAATTATTATTATCAATTGCTCGTGATATTGCATCAGAAGCCCTCACAGCATCATCAATTCCTACGTTTAAACCTTCAATTCTAGGACCAATGAAAATTCCACGTCCCGCTGCATCGCCAACAAAAAGGACATTCTTAAAGTAAGGCTTTTTCATCATACCACGTTTCCCATCAGGAATTAACTTTGCACCATATTCTGCTTCAACATAATCAGTTCCAAAAGTTACGCCGTATTTTTCTTGCAAGTGTTGATTAATTGAATCAAGTTTTGCCTTAATATCATCAGCAGTGTTGTATTTTCCACTTTTGATTAGACTGTCTTTTCCAGCTCTTGATAAATACGCATCTCTAATTTCATACCATGTTTTGATTAATTTTGCAACTCCAAACTTTATTCGTAATTGTTCTTCCTGAGGAAGATTTCTGTCAATATCTGGCTTTATTGGAACCTGATCCTTAATCAATTCACAAATAAATGGATTTTTTAATAACGCATCAATGGATTCATGTGGCTGTATTGGTTTTTCTAATAACGTATCATAATGGTAAACTGCACCTAATGACAAAGTATTTCGATTTGTATAAAGGAATCCACCACCAATATGATTTTGAGTTACATCTCCAGCAAAGAGATGAGCCACTCCTTCATCAGAGCTAATACCAAACCTTTCATTGATTACTTCCTCTGGCAGTTTAATTATGATTTTTACCCCTTGATACAATTGATGAGTAGAAAACTTTTGTCTGGCCCCTGTAATTTCAGCAATTTCTGAATTTACTCCATCAGCTGCAATTACCGCATTTACTTCAAATTCTTCTAATTCATCGGTTAGAACTGTGGTTGTTCCTTTACGTTCATCCCAGTTTAAAGAGCTAACATGTACACCTGGCACAATTCCACCTCCACTTTTCTCAGCACTATCCACCGCTTCTTTTGCAAACCATGAATTTAGCTTGTTTAACAAAACAGAATATCCAAAATTTGCTTGATATTCATGAGCTGCAGTAAGATCCATTGTGAAAACTTTGTCATTTGAAGTTGAATGCAAGAGATATTTTGTGATCTTTCTTTCAAAAGGAGCTTCCGAGATGAAATTCTCGTAAAGCTCTTCCACGTTGTTTATATGACCTTTTTTTGGATTTTTTGAATATAAAATTCCACCAGAAAGATTTTTTGTTCCAATCTTTGAACCAGCCTCAAAAAGAATTGCTTCTTTTCCTAGTATTGAGAGTCTTTTCAGAGCTGCTAATCCTGTAGACCCACCACCAACAATTGCTACATCATATCTTTCCAAATCTTATTACGCCTCTACAATTTGCATTTGTTTTTTGATTTCCTCAATTAACAAAGGAATCACATCTTCCATTCTACCCTTGATGAAAATATTACACTCATTTCTGATTGGAGCTTCTTCATCTGGATTAATCGCCACTACAAATCCTGAATCTTTCATTCCCCACACGTGTTGCATTGCTCCGCTTACTCCTACAGCAATATACAACAATGGGCTTGTTTTGTGGCCACTTGTTCCGATTACTCTATCTGGAATCATATACTTTGAATCTAATGCTGAACTTACTACAAATGGCTTTTTTGATATGGGCAAAGTAATACCAATTTCTGCATTCAACACTTTCGCTAATTTTTCTATAATCTTGATATTTTGTTCTGGTTCATCTTTAATTCCGCGACCAAAACTAACAATTGTTCTCGGAGTATCAAAATCAACCTCACTTTCAATTATTTTACGACTGAGAATCTTTACTTTGAGATCTTGCTCATCAATCGTTGGAACAAACTCGATTATCTTTCCTTGTCGTGATGAATCTGATTTTATTGGTTCAAACACCCCTGGGATTATACTACAAGCTTGTGGATGATAATCTCGCTTAAACGCTGGATTACGATTATCAAGACAAAGAATTGTAGTCCACAAAAATCCTGAAAAGTCAGGCCTGTACATTTCCAAAGTTTTTGCATAAGTTTCTTTTTTGCCCGCTGTTTTTTGTTGGTGTGACAGTTCAATATCCTCAACTACAAGCTTGTTGATATCTGAAGCCAAACCCGATTCTAATTCTGCAAGAACTGTAGATGATAGATGTCGACCTACACTATCTGCTGCAAAAAACATGTATCTTGGTCTTTTTATTTCGCTTGCATATTCTAGTTCTACCTCAGCTAAAGTCTTGTTGTCTTGAGCAATCTGACTAATGACTTTGGTGTATATAGTATTTCTCACATTTTTCAGTTCTGGATTGTCAGAGAAGATTACAGTGTCAGCACCATATTCAATTAATTGTTTAGAAACATTCTTGATGTTATGTCCTAGTACTACTGCAACAACCTTCTCTTTAGTAGAATATTTTTTATTAAAATTATCTAACAGACGTCTTGCTTCCCCCAACATTTCAAGACTTACTGGTAAAAACTTTCCATCCTCATGTTCAATTATAACATACAAATGTCGATAATTTTCTACCATTATTTAATCACCATAGCAGACAAAGCTTCCTTCATTCTACCAACAACTTTTTGTAACTGTAGAGAATCTGAACCATTGACAACTTCTGCCTGTCTTGTAGCTGTTGATTTTGGCACTCGTTCCACTTTATACACAATTGTTGGAGAGCCTGGAAGTCCAACTAGTGTTTCATCAACTCCTAACTCTTTTGCATTGAAAATTTTTAGATATTCTTTGTAATTTTTTGCTTTTTCTGTTGCAGTTTTTTGATATTTTTGAAACGCTAATCTTTGAGAAACAGTATTGAAGTTTGATTTAAAATTAGGATCAATTGAGATAAAAACTGGAAGTGGTGCTTCAACCTCTTCTATAACGTCAGGAAATCCTTGTAAACTAATCATTCGTTTTGCTCGAATTATTCTAGTTTCTAAATTTAATTCATAACTAATCACATTACCAAGAAACGTAAACCCAAGCTTCCATGCCGTTTGTGGTCCTGTTTGGCCTGTTTCACCATCAGACGCTCTATGTCCTGAGAAAACTATATCCATTTTTCCTTGCATTTTTTCAATACCTGTCTTGAGAACTTCAGCTGTCGCCAAAGTATCTGCTCCTGCAAACAGTCTGTCACTATACAAATGAAGCTCGTCTGCATCTGAGATTTGTTGTGCTTGTTGAAGCGCAAGATCAGCTATTGGTGGGCCCATAGTTCCAATCGAAACTTTAGCATCATGCATAACTTTTGCATAAAATGCTGCTTGAGCTGCAATAGCACTGTGTGGGCCTAGCGTGCTTTTTGTCTCTGCTCGATTTAGAGTACCATCTGGATTATAGCTTACATTTCCCTCTGAAAAATCAGGCTCGAGCTTGATTATTACAGCAACATTTAGTGCCATAAATTGACTGCCTTTGAGGGTGAAATTTAAACCTAAGTCATAATTTTCAGCTAGGTGTTTTGTTAATTCTAGTATTTTGATCGTATTTACAACTAGTTGGAAATGGTTGGAATTGATTGGTTTAATTTTTCAGCTTTAGTGATCTTTCCTCTTTTTCCATTTAGAAACTATGCAGAACTAGGCAGTTTTTTGAATACTTTCAGAACTGGTATAAAAGAACTATTATTTTCTGACAGAACATTTCAAAATAGTTCTCTTAAGCAAGTTATTTGCATATTCATATAATGCAAAAAAGCATTTCAAAATCAACCGCATCGGTTTTTCAACATATTAGAAAGACAAATCATTATTTTTTGTACCATCCAACACATGCACTTCGCCACATTGGAGCACAATATTAGCTTGCAAAAAAGGACTTCAACTATGGATTGGTGTCTGAGATCGGTGGCTGGCACACAATTGATGAGCTAAAGAAAAGTTATGGAATGATCCCACCGGAGAAAATTCTTGAAATTATAGAAAAAGATTAGAGGTCACAGTTACATCTTTTTACTTCATAATTCATTCCAATTTTTGTTACAAAATCTCTAGTCAATCGTTGAGTTTTTGATATTGGATGGCAACCGTCTTTGACCTCTACAAAAGTTGGTTTTTCGTTTGGACAAAATTTGATATAATCTGAGCCTATACCTGTCTTGTAAACTCTGCAACTGTTACTCCGATCAAAGTTCATCCAATAGTCTTCACAGTCTTTTCCATCATTTTTTCGTTTCATGTTTTTAGTTGATTTAGAAGTTTTTTGGTATTTCGATTTAAAATCTTTGACAAATAGTCAACGACAAACAAAAATATAGATCAAATTTCTAAGATATGGATTAGAAAAATTTTCGAATAAACTAGATCGACTAAACTAAATCAAGTTGTTCAAAATACAAAAAACCAGTTAGCGTTATCGTCTGAATTCTAGAATTCGTCTAAAAGCAGCGGCTACCTCATTATTAGAATACTTTGGTTTTTCCTCATTCATTATTGCTATTACTCTATCTAGTTCATCCTCATTTGGATGCGATGACATCAGATACCACACTGACGCATAAAGTTCTAGAGTTCTGGAATCATCGATGTTTTCTCCTAAAAGATTTCGAAGATTGTTAATGACGTTCTGTTCACTCTCAGTTAATTGTATTGATTCCCTAAATGCATCAACTTCCTCTCCCATAAACAATGTTGAAGTTAAAGAAGAAGAATAAGGTCCTCTAATATACCACGAAAAGGGAAATCCTCCATTAACGCCCATTTCTTGTGCTAAAAAGCTAATCTTTTGGAGTCTTAATCTGTTAGTGAAGCGGTCTAAATTTATCTCTCCCATTCCTCGAAGAACCCTGATCAGTGGGTTTTCATCAAAAATTGTCAAGTGCTGTTCCTCCTAGATCTTTTCATTTATCCTTTTCCTTCTTTTGAGTGATCAGCTTTTGTAAATGTTCAACAAACTTTTCTTTAACATCAATTTGATCAACTTTATCGCCAAAAGGATGCGTGGTGGGGTTTTCTTCCTGATAATCCTCTGAGGGATAGTAAACTAGTACTTTTTTACCGTACTCGTTGGCATGTTTTATCTCAGCAGTGACTCCTTTTGATTCTTCACCATGAAAATAAGGCCGATATACTGTCAAAAAATGTGAAGAATCAACAAGTGTGTAATCTCTAGACGCAATCTGATTCCTAATGTCTTTACTTACCTCTTTAATTTCTTGTTTAGGAATTAAAATGGGCCATTTTGGTTCTTTAACTAATAAATTGGGCAAATCAATTGGCCATCTGTGCTTTTTTTCCAATGTAATCACTTCTTTATCTTGAGAATCTTTCATTGCCGATTCCAAAGCTAATTCATCAATTGCTACTGGATCAAAGATTACTATACCTTCACTCTCACCAAATTCATGAATTTTTTTTCTAAAATTATTAATTTCATCAATATCTTTTGGTTCATATCTAGTTTTTGAAATTGGATAAGAGAGATAAATCCTAATTGGTTTTTCAGGAAAAATAAGATTAAAAAAAGTATGAAATGGGTGTCTTATAGAAACCAAATAGCTTGTAGCTTTTTTACTTCCTTCTTCACGTGAACTAAGATATGTCTTTAATGCATATGCACTAAGATTTTCCAGCGATCTCCATGCTAAGATTTCTCTTAGACGTAAACTTGTGTTAAGATATCCTTCATCCTCCCTATCTACAATTTTTTTCCAAATAGAAAATACATCGTCAATCAAAGTAATTATCTTTACATTTACATTTGGTATTTTAGTAAAAAGCTGTAAGAAAAAATGAGGTATAAATGGTGGAAAAAATTCACTGCTTTTATAATAACTAAGATGCATGTTCAAAAACACATTATTGATATTGGAATTTCTATTATCAATTTTTTCTGCAATCCAGCCAAAATTGGATTCAAACATATCAAGTTTGATCTTTGGATTTATGATATCAAGATAGGTTGGCATGTCAGGAGGTGCAGTGGGTAATCTATCTTCATTTAGTAATTCTTTTTCAAAATCAATGTTCAAAACTTTATTTTTTAAGTTGGCTTTTTCAATGAAACTGTTTACAAAATTTCTCTTATCAATACCGCTAATACCTGCAAAAATTGTGAAGTTGAGAACTTTAGTATCCGACAAGCTATGATCTGTTATTCTTTGCCATAGTTATCTTTTTTTAATTTAAGAGATTACATAGTATTACATTATGAACCTCCACAGATAATACAAGAACACAGGATCCAATTTATCTAACAGTTTGAATATAATACATGATTGGGAAATAGGCCAACTGGCGTAACCATCCTTGGAATTTTGTACATTATTGCTGGAATAATTCTCTTATCTGCAGCAGTCATGATTGGCGCAATGTCTGGCATGATGGGTTCTGGAATGATGGGCGGATTTGGCGCAGTCGCAGGATTTGTTTCTGTAATTATGATAATTGCCGCAGTAATTGAATTTGTAATTGCAGGTGGTCTGTTTAGTGGAAAAAGTTGGGGAAGAATTATTGTAATTGTATTTGCTATAATTGATCTTATAATTGAGGCAGCTTCGTTACTTGCAGGAAACGTATTTGGAATTCTTGCAATAATTTTGGGCATTATTGTATTGTACTACATGTGGCGTCCTCATGTTATTTCTTATTTCAAAAGTGTTAGATAATGCTATTCGTGATTTTGAATATAGGGGAATTGGTAAGATAAATACTATTGTTATTGATTACATCTTTCATCAAGTAAAACGGATTAAGATTGAAGAGATGCCCTATGAGTTAATAGACTCTAAGGAGAAAGAAATGATTTTGAAACTTGAGCCGCCGTTTAATCATGAAACTGCTTCGAGTGATTATTATGATCTGCGTCAAAGTTTGGAATTAGATTAAAACTCTAAAATACTAAACCAAATTGGGAACTAAACTTGTTCCAAAAAAGGGTTGGGTCTTAACGGATTATGATTGTTCCTATCTAGAAATCTCTGATCGTAAAACATCATAAGCTTTTGATGCATCCTTACTATTCAAAGTAATAATCATCTTGTCTTTAGAAAAGTATGCGTCATCCCAATTGATGTTTGCAGAGCGAAATAGTTCTGTTACACGAGACCCAACTTCTGATCTGTTTTGACCTGGAGGAACTGCAATAATGAATTTAGTCAAACCTGTTCTAAACTGACTTTGCGCATTTGGAAGCGACTCAAACAATTTTCTTACATCGGGAAAATCTTCTGTTAAAAATCTAAACGAATCAGCTAGCCTGAAAAACTCGTAATCAGGATCAAGCTTTGAGAATTTATCAAACAACGAAGATGATTCTGCAATTTTGAAGCTTTCTCGCGGAATACTTACATCCATAACACCATCAGTAACTGACAAGCGAACATCCTTTAGAACAGATTCATCTGAAATGTCCTCTTTTTGCTCAAATGAATCTGCAAAGCGTTTTATCGCAACTACAATAGTATTCAGGTTAGCAGAACTTCCAAGCTGTTTTTCTACTTCTGGCTGGATTTTGACAGCCAGCGCTGTATAGTTGATCAAATCCATCTTCATACAGTCATAAATTGAGCGGTTCCTAGTGATGATTTCACGCACTACCTCAGGAACGGACATGCCTGTTAGCCTCATAATAAAACATTATATATTGTCATGTATAAGAGTATTATGTAATTAATCATATAATTATCCAAAATACTTATATAATGTCATATACATTACATATCATAGGTGTTTATGACAAATGTTCTTTGATGAAGAATTTGATAGGCTCTTCAAAAGAATGTCTAGATCATTTCCTGATCTAGATGACCTGTTTGATGAGGTAAAATCAACAGGAACTGTTTCTGGACCATTTTATTACGGTTATACGATGACCGTTGGACCTGACGGAAAGCCTGTAGTAAAAGAATACGGAAATGTAAAACCAGGGCTACTTCCAACATCAGACACTAGAGAACCTCTAGTTGATACAATTGTTGATGAAAAAGAAAAGCTTGTAAAACTGGTTGCAGAGATGCCCGGAGTTGAAAAGAAAGACGTCAAAATTGTAGTTGATGGAAAACTCGTGAATATCGATGCAGAACGTGGTGAAAAGAAATACCATGCCAAGGTTCCAATCAAACACAAAGTTGATGAAAACTCTGTAAAAGCATCATACAAAAACGGAATACTTGAAATAATTTTCAAGTTACAAGAAGAAGAAAAACCAAAAGGAAAAACAGTGGAGGTTGAATAAACCTCATTTTTTTATGGTGATCACATAATGACAGAATTTGAATTAAAAATTGAAGAAATTCCACAACAGCATGTTGGAAACGGACGAGCGATAGTTGATCCTAAAATTGTCGAGGATGCTAAATGGAATACTGGACAAATTTTAGAATTAACTTATAATAAAAAAACTCATGTAAAGTTATGGCCAGGATCTCCTGAATATTATGGTTCTGGAATTATCAAAATCGATGGAATAACACGACAAAACATCGGTGCAGGAATTGGTGATAGAATAAAAATCAAAGCTGTTGAAGCAAACTCTGCTCAACAAATTGTTTTATCTCCAACAGAAAAAATTCAAGCTGAAGGATTACAGGAATACATGAGACAAAACTTTTTGAATCATGTCTTTACAACTGGTGATACAATTACACTTGGCACACAAATGGGAGGAAAGATTCAGTTCATTATAACAAATACAAAGCCTGCAAAACCTGTAATTGTTACAGAGCAAACAATTTTCAAGCTTGGTTCAATGACAAAGGCAATTGACTCATCTTATCCAAGAATTACTTATGATGATTTAGGCGGATTAAGAAACGAAGTTCAGAAGATTCGTGAAATGGTAGAATTACCAATGAGACATCCCGAACTATTCGAAAAAATAGGAGTTGAAGCACCAAAAGGAGTACTTTTGTATGGTCCTCCAGGCACGGGAAAAACTCTTCTTGCAAAGGCAGTTGCTGGAGAAACTAATGCTCATTTCATTTCACTTAGTGGTCCTGAAATTATGGGAAAGTATTATGGTGAATCAGAAGAAAGGATCAGAGACATTTTCAAACAAGCTGAAGAAAACGCACCAAGCATAATCTTCATTGATGAAATTGATTCTATTGCACCAAAAAGAGAAGAAGTTACAGGCGAGGTAGAAAAAAGAATTGTTTCCCAGCTTTTGACATTAATGGATGGAATGAAAAGTCGTGGCAAAGTTGTTGTAATTGCTGCAACAAACAGACCAGATTCTCTTGATCCTGCATTAAGACGTCCAGGTAGATTTGACAGAGAAATTGAAATTGGAATTCCAGATGAGCAAGGAAGAAATGAAATTCTAAATATTCATACTCGTGGAATGCCAATTGAGAAAAAAGTGGATCTTAAACAAATTGCAAAGACAACTCACGGCTTTGTTGGAGCTGATTTAGAAATTCTAGCAAAAGAGGCAGCGATGAGATCACTCAGACGAATTCTACCTGACATTGACCTTGATCAGGAAAAAATTTCAACTGAAGTTTTACAAAAGATCAAAGTAACTAGTGAGGACTTTAGAGATGCATTAAAAGAGGTTAGACCATCTGCCCTACGTGAAGTTTTAGTTCAAGTACCAAATGTTTCATGGGATGATGTTGGTGGATTAGATTCACTAAAAGAAGAATTACGTGAAGCAATTGAATGGCCACTAAAACACAAAGAAGCAATTGAATATGTAGATGTAGAGACCCCAAAAGGAATTTTGTTGTATGGTCCTCCAGGAACTGGAAAAACTTTGATTGCAAAGGCTGTCGCAAAGATGACTGAATCAAACTTTATCAGCGTTAAAGGACCAGAACTTCTTTCAAAATGGGTTGGCGAATCAGAAAAAGGAGTTCGAGAAATATTTCGCAAAGCACGACAAGCTGCACCTTGTATAATCTTCTTTGATGAGATTGATGCGCTTGTACCAAGGCGTTCAGGAAGTGATTTTGGCTCACATGTTACACAGAGTGTAGTTTCACAAATTCTAACTGAGATTGATGGACTAGAAGAACTACACAATGTGTTAATCATTGGTGCGACAAACAGACTCGACATTGTTGATGAAGCATTGCTAAGGCCTGGAAGATTTGATAGAATTATCCAAGTTCCAATGCCAGACGAAAAAGCAAGAGCAAACATCTTCAAAATTCATACAAAGAAAAAACCAATTGCAAAAGACGCTGACTTTACAAAACTAGTAGGGCTCACAAAGGGCTTTAGTGGTGCTGATATCGCCGCAGTAGCAAACAGAGCTGCCATAACAGCACTAAAACGCTATGTTAGCGGTACGTCAAAAAACATAAAAGAAATTGAGATTTCACAGCAAGACCTAGTAGATTCTATAGAAAAGGCTAGACCCGCTCGCATTAAAACGGAACAACCCTTAACTCAGACAATTAAGTAGAGGATCAAAGGAGATACTGACAATGAAACTCTATCTTGATTTTGATCCCTGCAATGAATGTAAGATAATAATGAATGCACTTAGCGACCCAAAAATGTTATTTGCTGATGATGAAACAAGAGCAGACGAATCTGCAAAGTTTCTAAGACATCTGACTTACAATCACAATGAGGTAGTACAGGCAATTATGAAGGACTTGCCAAAGCAAAAAAGAGATCAAGAGTATGATTTCTTCAAATAATTTTTTAATTAAAACAACATTTACTATAATATCAACATGAAAAACCTCATAATTCTAGCATTGTTTTTAATTTTATTTAGTGTTATAGCAAATCAAAGTTTTGCTCAACAAATTGAACAAGAACCAGGTCCTCCACCAGTTCCTCAACCGGCACCAGAGCCAGAACCTATACCAAAAAAAGAACCAAAACCAATTGAAGAACCATTCCCTGGATTAACAATTGGAGAGCAATTAGAAAAACTAAAAGAAGAAAATAAAAATCTAAAGTCAGAAAACACTAAATTAGAATCAGAAATAAATGACTTGAAAATTCAGAAAAGTTTCTTACAAAACCAACTTGATGAGCTTAACAAGAAATTAAGAGATCTTAATGCTATAGTTTTAGAACAAATTAAAGTTATAATGAGCCTAGTTGTAAAGATAAAGGAAACTGTGCTTGAAAAGACATTTTCGCCTTTTATTCTGACCTAAAAATTAACTGTTAGGTCTGAAATACCAAGCGTCTTTTTGATTAACGCAGCTCTTGTTCTTATAGTAACATCACTTACTCCAGCAGCAATTCCAAATTTTTTCTGACTAATCTTCTCTCCATTAATTATACATGACAAATAAAGTGAAGCTGCAGCAAGCGCTACCGGGTGTTTTCCAGAAGTAATTTTTTCATCTTCTGATCGCTTTAAAATAGCTAAAGCCTCACGCTTTGTCTTTTCTTTGAGATTCAGATTGTTTGAGATTTTTACAATAAATGATGCCGTGTTATATTGATTAAGTTTTAGATCGAATTTTTTAATTAAAGTTCGAAAATCACGTGAAAGAATTCTTCTTTCAACATTTCCCGCTTCAGCAATATCATCAAGCGTTCTTGGCGTGTTGGTTTCTCTGCATGCTGCATAAAGAGTAGCTGAGACTAGCGATGCCATTGTTCTCCCTCTTGTTAGTCTTGCAGAAGCTGCTTTTCTGTAGAGATATGCTGCTTCTTCAACCACATTATCAGGTATTGCAAGTTTAGTTTTCATTCCATTAAGTAAAGTGAATGCCCTACTAAGAGCTGATGTAGTTCTTGATTTACTTCGCTTATCCCACTCCCGTAGTCTTCCAAAAGCAAGTTTTGTTTTACTAGATAGTGCGTGTCCAGATGAATCAACATTGTTTCCAATAACTGTAGAAAGTCCTTTGTCATGCATTGTTAGTGATGTTGCAGGACCAGTTCTAGCTTGAGACATGAATTCTTCTTGAGTATATCCATGATTCTCATGTGATAAATCCGCCATGTTTTGCACTAGGACAAGACCGCAACCCCCGCAGAGCATTTCGCCTCTCTCTATATCTGTAATGACGGGATAGGTTTTGCAAGTATCTAATTGACACTTGACATCATAATCTCTAGAATAATTCTGTACCACTGACATTATCTATACGGCGTTGCCACATAAAAGGTAGATCAAATAGGCAAAATTTTCGGTAAAACTCATTGTGCCTCGCAAAAAACGACGCGTAATATCATACATTTGTAATTGATTCTCTTGAATGTCCTTTATTGACTATCATCTGAATCAAGAATTCAGAAGAATAATCAATCCCATGCTCGCTCTCAAAATGAGAGCGTAACTGTTCAATTATCTTGGAGCCATTTTCTCCTTCAGTAACATACTCACAATCAAAACCATAATCTTTGCATGCTACCTTTATAGCCATAACTGCTGGTCAAATTATCAATATAAAAACTATCTTCTGAAAATCGATTTTCGAACTAATAGTTTATTCTTCAATAAAGTTGTTACAAAAACTAAAATTGGAAAAAACCATCACTTGAAAAATTCGTCCACTTGATTTCTATATTTTAGAGTAAGTTTTCCAAAATCTTCAAAATTAGAAGCCGAAGGAAATTGCATTCTCATAGCATATTGATTTATGAAAACCGAAAGCGCATTACCTACAATTAAACTAAAACATGAATCTGCCATATTTTTAGAGAATGGAAATGAAATTTTTATGAATGGTAGATATGATTCTATCTGAGTAACCATCAATTTGATATGATTTTCAACATAATCCTGAATTTCCTTTTGAATTACCATAACATGGTATTATTACTGATCCTTAAAAAACACACCTACATTCTCTCATACTTGGTTTTAATTACCTAATTAATTATTGAATTTAATATAGTAAAGTGGTCAAAAAACTCAAAAATAATTTATGATATAACTACAAATTAACTACTCTATCCTCTTGTAGATCACTCTGAATTCTTCTGCAAGATTATATGCTATGTTTAGTAGATGTGTCATTTGATTTAGTGTTGTTTTACCTCTAGAACATTGTCGTAAAATTGTTAATGTCTTCATTGCAGAAGTCACTTCTAAATTTTTAGTACCAGACCAACATCTGAAAGCTTCAGATACTTCAAAACAGAAATTAAGAACAAACTCTTCCCATTTTTCTATATGCTTTGATGATGGAACACCCAAAAAAAGACTTGCAGCTAATTCACGAAACTCGTTTCGTCTATCGATTAGAAGCATTTCCAAGGCTTTTTTCGTTCGTTTTTCTTCAAATTTTTGAGCTAATAAAATACTCATATATCAATATTATATTACGTCAATCTGAAAAATAAGCATTTAGTATGTATTGTATTACTATAAAGCGCTTAGGTGAAAAAAATAATGATTGAAAATAATTACCAGATACTGGGTGTTCGTGAAGGAGCTACCAAAAAAGAAATTCTAGATGCGTTTAGAAAATTAGCACTTGAACACCATTCTGATAGAGGTGGTGACATTGAGAAATTTAAAAAAATTAAACAAGCCTATGACGACTTAAAACTGGGTAAAAAATATCCAGACTCTCCTGAAGAAAGAAGAAAAAAATCCAAGGTTTACAGCTTTGATGAAGAGGAAGAAATTACAAGAAACAAGATTTTAGCTGAAGATCTTTCTAAAGATATGAAAGTAGCTGAAGAATGGATAGCAGTTTTAAATCGAGTGGGTTCTACAGGAACCAGACTTTTTGGTTCCAAAACTCTTGGAGAGATAGAACTCGAAAGAAAAGCAAATGGTGCACTTTCAATTAAAGGAAACTTCATGGCTGGTAGTCTTACATATGGTGGTTCAATAACAATGCAAGGCAATATCACAAGTCCTTCTTGGAGTGATGAACATAAAACAATCATTCACCTTACTAAAGGTAATTTTAAATTTATAAATCCATTAGAGAACAAATACAAAATTGAAAATGGTGCAAAGATAATCGTAGATGACGGTGATATTGTTGTTGGAAATGTTTTTGGTAGAAAAGATAAGATACAAGATCCTACCGGGAAAGTTGGATTATATATTGTAAAAGAACACCGCACTAGTCTCATATCTCCAAAAGGAAAAATTATTGTTGAAAATGCAGTAAACACTGTATCACTTGAGGGCGATTCTATAATAATATTAAATCTAGAAGATGATGTTAAAGTTAAGGCAAGGGAGATTTTGATCTATGGTCACAAAATTACTTATGATGTTCAAATTGAATTAAGAAAAGGTGGCATGATAAGATTCTTTGAAGATTTTTCCGTTCAAGGATTAAGTGATGACGCAATTATAAAATTAGAAAATGGTAAAACATTCAGACTTCATGAACTAAAAACCAAACGAATCAAAGATTTACCCGATAGTTTGGTAAATGATAAAAATAATTTCTCTAAAGATGATACAATGGTAGGTAAAGGATTTAGGTTAACTTATGAGCTACTTGATAATTTTGATAAAAAACAATCTAAAAAGAAAAGAAATGGTTTATCATTTAAAATTGGTGGTTTTAGAAAAGATAAACAGAATTTACTTTAACTAAATCTAAAAAGAAATTAAAATTGATTGAACCGACTTAATCGACTAATTCAGTCCAACCTTTTACGAAGACTGAATTCTTGTAGAGTGGAACTGGTTGTCCAACTGTAAAGTCCATTGGTCTCATCCAGAAGATTGCTTTTGTTGGGCAAACTCCAATGCATGCTCCGTCAGAGATGCATCTTTCTGGATAAAATACAAATGCTTTACCTCTTTTCCAGCCTTCAACAGGTTTTACTCTAAGTACATCTGGTCCCAGAGTAGTGCATATTTCTACGCATAATGCGCATCCAATACACATCTGTTCACCAATGTCTGGTAAAATTGCTACTGGCATTACGAATGTTTTTTGTTTTTAGATCTTAATATAACTTGCTCAAAAAGGACAGATTATAACGGCGTTTGAGAATTTTATAACAGTGTTTGATTTTATGATCGCAAATCAAGTTTTCAAAATTTATCTAAATCATTTTAATTGAGCTAATTACGGATTAATCATCTCTTATGACATCGATTATTAATTCAGAGTCATGTTTTTTCAGATAAAGCCTTGTCATTTTTGTATCAATAATATGTCTGCCTGTAGGTGATAACACCCATCCATCTTTCTCTTTCTTTCTAACAATGCTTGATAATATAACACTAGAACCAGATTCTTTAGCAACAAAAATTAGCAACATAATGTATGCATTTACTAATCTACCAGCATCTTTATCATCAAACAAATTGTAAAGTCCATTTAATGAATCGATAATAACTGTAAACCTTTGATTTAACATCATCAATAAAATCTTCTTTAGAATGTGGTTCCAGTCATTTTTTGATGGTGTAAATAAGAAAACACGTGAATTTTTGAGTAACATTTCTGATTTTACATAACCACTATACAATAAATCAAAATCTAGATAAATTATTGATGTGTCAATTTCATCAATTAACTTGCTAAGAAATGCAGCTTTTACGAATGGCTCACCGCATAAAACTGAGGTTAATGTATTATCGTCTAAATATTTTCTCACTTGTGAAATCCCTATTGTTGAACTCTGATTATGATTTTTATCCAACACAAAATAAGCTCTAAGCTGATATAAGAATGAATTTAGAAAAAGACTACATCCTAGATGACTTTCCAAATAATGATAAAATTTATCTCAATAATGCTTCTGTTTCTTTAATGCCGTTCAACAGTATTAAAGCAATGACTGATTTTCTTATTTCTTATAACTCAGTAGGTCCTGACTCTATTGATTCTGAACCTTTTGTGACTGAAAAACTTCGAAATGTAAGAAAATCCATTGCCAAATTAGTTAAATGCCAACCAGAAGAAATCATTCTCACTCAAAGTACAACAGATGGGATAAATACAGTTGCAAATGGTTTGTCATTTGATTCTAATTCAAACATCATCATTAGAGGAATGGGACATGAACACCATGCGAATTATTTTCCATGGTTAAGGCTATCAAAAAAAGTACAAATTAAAAATCTTAAAGTTAATGAAGATGGTTTTTTTAAAATAGAAGAACTTCAAAATCTGATAAATAACAACACAAAACTTGTTTCACTTAGTCATGCTTTGTATAATACGGGGGCAATTCTTCCCGTAGAGGAAGTAGGTGAAATTTTAGAAAAAAATAACATTCCATATTTTCTTGACACAGCACAAACAATTGGCTGTATTGGTGATTTTGATGTAAATACTGTAAAATGTGATTTTATGTCTTTTAATGGCTCAAAATGGCTTTGTGGACCCATGGGAACTGGATTATTTTATTGTAAAAAAAGTTCTAGTGATCTGCTTGAACCAATTGGAATCGGCGGTGAATCCGCAATGATTTATGATGAAACAAAACTGGCCTTCAAAGAATTACCTGAAAGATTTCAAACTGGATTTCGAAATTATGTTGGTATGATTGGATTAGAATCATCAGTTCAATATTTAATGCGATTTGGAATTCAAAACATTAGAAAAAAAATCATCAAACTGGCAGATCAGCTAAGAGATGAACTATCAAAAATTTCTGGTGTAACACTATATGGTCCTGACGATGCAGAAAAACGAACCAGTATTGTTTCATTTAATATAAATGGACATGATCCACAATCTATAACTGAAAAATTAGAAAAGAAAAAAATCATTCTTGCTGTACGCGAAATTCTTGATAAAAAATTAGTTCGTGCCTCTCCTCATTTTTTTAATACAGAATCAGAAATTCAGACTATGGTAGACGCTTTAAAAAAATTATAAATCTTCTTGTTCTTGTATAACCATCATGGTAAGAGTGGATTGAACCTTACTAATTTTTCTGATTTTATTAGTAATGATTGATCTAAGTTCTTCAGCGTTATCTGCAGAGATTTTTAAAACAATATCATATACACCATAAACCCCCTGAACCTCATATTTTATTCTACTTTCACTATCAAGAATTTTCTTTACTTCATCAATAATGGATTGATCTGAACCTAGATCTGAATTTAACAGGACATAAGCAACTTGCACATTTCCAGATCTCATATGACGATATTTAACTTTTAATTGTGTTTTTCAAAAACTGATTAATTAGATTGAACATGCACTTTCATGGTCACGATAGATCTAACCTTAACTATTTCAAAAAATCTACCAACATTTCCAGGTTCCCCAAAACCAGAATTCATTCCCTGGCATACAATTGATAAAAATGGATATAATCTTGAGCTGCTTTTTTTTAGTTCTCATTCTGGTACTCATATTGACGCTCCTTTTCATTTTATAAAAAATGGGAAAAAAATTCATGAAATACCTGTTGATAGACTATTAACTGATGCAATACTAATTAAATTAAAAAAAAAGGAAAATCAGGCAATTACAAAAAATGACATCATTAAATTTGAAAAAAAATATGGAATAATACAAAAAAATGCTACAATAATTTTCGCTACTGGATGGCAAAAAAATCTACAATCAAAATACTATTTTGAAAAAAACCCGGGGCTATCAGTTTCAGCAGCTAGATATCTTGCTTTTAAAAAAATTAACTTAGTGGGAATAGACTCTCCCAGCATTGATTTAGGAAATGAAAAACAATTTTCTGTACACCAAATTCTTGCAAAAAATAACATTCTGATTGTAGAGAATCTATCAAATCTTGAAAAAATCTCAAATAATCCTTTTAAATTAATTGTTCTTCCATTAAAACTAAAAGATGCTACAGGTTCTCCAGTTAGAGCAATTGCTTTCTAAATTACAAACTGAAATCGTTCTTGTTTGTAGTTTTTAGATAAAGTACCTATAATTGGTAACTGATGTTGACATTTAATACACTGATTCTTTTCATTAAGATTCCATTCTTGTATGCCAAAACCAAATCTCTTTACAGCAATATTGTTGCATTCAGGACAATAAGTGTGTTCGAGGGGATGACCCGGGACATTACCAATGTACGCATATTCTAATCCTTCTTTCTTTGCAATCTCATAATGTTTTTCAAGTGTTTTAACAGGTGTTGAATCGAACTCCATCATTTTATAATCTGGATGAAACCTCAAAAAATGAATAGGCATTTCTGGACCAAACTCATCATAAAGGAACTTACATAATTTTTTTGCATAATCCAAATCATCTCCTACCTTTGGAATAATTAGATCTGTAATCTCAACATGAATCTTAGTTTTATCCCGAATCCCTAAAAGAGTATCAAAAATTGGCTTTGGGTCTGGAATTCCGATATATTTTCTAGAAAACTCAGGTTCTGCGCTTCCTTTAAAATCCACAGTAATACAATCCAAAAACTCTCCCATCATATTCACAGTTTCTGGAGTATCATAACCGTTTGAAACAAAAACATTGAACAATCCATTTTTCCTTGCAATAACTCCAACATCTCTTGCATATTCTATGAAAATTGATGGTTGATTGTATGTGTATGCAATCCCATCAGCATTATAGTTTAATGCATATTGCACAACTTCATCAGGCGTCATATCTGTTCCTTCAACTTTTCTTCTTTGACTGATATCATAATTTTGACAATATTTACAAAGCCAATTACAACCTGTAGTAGCAATTGAAAATACCTTAGAGCCAGGCATAAAATGAACAGCCGGTTTCTTCTCTATTGGATCGACATGTCCAGTAATTACTTTGCCATAAACGAATAGATCTAACTTTCCATTTACATTTCCTCTTATTCCACATAATCCAATCTGACCTTTCCCAATCTCACAATATCTTGCACAAGCTGTACAACGAACCTTATCATTAGGTAACTTTTCGTATAGAATTGCTTCTTTTCCCATTTAGGAACTTACTACACCTTTTACTAATATAAGCAGCAGCTTTTTTCGCAATGCTAAAAATATAGAAAAGATAGCTAATTCTTATGAGTAAGCCTGGAAATCTATGGCGAAAAGTACACGGTAAAATTACAAAGAGACCTACAAACTTTTCATGGTTAATAGAAAATAAACTGGCGGGTTCAGGAATGCCTACAACTTTTGATGAGTTAGATTGGGTCCTGAAACAAGGTGTTAAATCAATTGTAACAATGACCGAAAATGCGTTACCTGAATCATGGATTGAAGATGTAGAATATCTCCATATTCCAACACCTGATCTTACGGCACCTGACATTGATAAAATTAACACTGCAGTAGATTTCATTCATGAAAGAATAAACAGTAAGGATGCAGTAATGGTTCACTGTGCTGCTGGAATGGGTAGAGCAGGAACGGTGCTTGCTTGTTATCTTGTGAAATATCACAAGTATTCTGCAAAAGACGCAATTGAAAAATTAAGAAAAGAAAGACCCGGCTCCATTCAATCAGAAATACAAGAATTCGCAATACTACTATACGAAAAACATGTAAAAAACTGATTATTATGTAACTACTGATACTAGCTTTCCATCAACAATCTTAATCTTTATCTGCTTATTATCATTGAAAACTAATGTAAGACCGCCTTCACTATCAGGATCCTCAACCTTTACAAGTTCTACCATTTTAATTGGATCATATTTTCCCATGCTCTTCACTCATCATTCAGGTATTGATACAGTTTCAATTTTGTTGTCTACTGCTTTGATAAACATGAATCTATTATCTTTGAAGATGATTGTAATTCCTCCCTCTTTATCAGGTTCTTCAACTTCAAGAACTGGTTGTCCTAATAATCCATCATATTTTGCCATGAATATTTTCTTAAAAAGTTCCTTATATTACTAATTGATTTTTATTTCAATTTCTTTTGCATGATTTTTTACATTATCTGGTCCTGTAAAGTCATGTTTTTGCCAAGAAACCCAAGCTTCAGCACTAATCTTGTGTTTCCCTTTTCCTAAATCTGAAGCATTGAAGGTAAATTTTTCATTAAAATCAAATAATTCTTGCCTCACTTCTTCTTCAGTTAATCGAATAAATGGCTCGAAATTTTTGGCTACTTGCACCCAAACCCTCTTTTCTCTCATAGGATTTACTAACTTTGGATTTCTAGTCCAAAAAATAGATGCCTTTCTGTAAGAGTCAATTGGTTTTCCAATCTCATGTCTTCTTAATCCTCCCGTAATCAATTTTATCCCATATTTCACTTTGAACATAACATCATTCTTGTTATAAGCCGCAGTCCAGTTTTTTTCATTAAAACTATCACGAACCTTTCCCTTAACGGAAAATTTCACACCAATTGAGATACTCTCGTCTGACGAAAATTCATCTTTATCCTTTAGTAACTCAATCTCTGAGATGATACTATCACCCATATCAATCGCTGATAATGATTTATATCTACAATAAGTTCTTTTTCCGATTACATGCAAGCTCAAGTAATAAACTCATCTCCAAAGGAAATTAACCTGTCAATCACAGAGTCAGATGTCGCTACTCTATACATCATTCAACACGAACTTCTAAAAGAATCAAGCATTGACTTTGCCGGAGTTATTGTAAAGCATCCTCTAACAAATGAATGTTGGATGAGAGTAAATACGTCAAAAAGTAATCCTATAAAAGAAATCACTAAAGCATCAGAATCTGCAATCAAAATTTCTGAAGATCTAAAAAAATTATTTAATTCAAAAATAAAGTGAAATTAAATGAAATTTTGCCCCAACTGTGAGGTACGACTTAAAAAAAGTGAGTCTGGGCTAATATGTCCAAAATGTAATTATTCAGTAGGAAACATATCAACAACAAAAAAAATACAAGAAGAGGAAGTTTCAGAATTTAATGTTTTAGAAGAATCTGAAGCACAAGAAACACTGCCCTCGATCAAAATTGATTGTAAAAAATGTGGTCATAATGAAGCAGTCTGGTGGATGCTCCAAACCCGTAGTGCAGATGAACCAACAACGCAGTTTTATCGATGTACAAAATGTAACTATACTTGGCGTAATTACGCATAACTTTTAACTTGAGTACTAGGAACAAATGATTGATTGGTATTTTCAGCTAAAACAAGTGGCTCAGATGATCTCAAGGCAATCATCTCTGCAATATCCACATTGGTAGAAGAAGCCACCTTTGTAGCGTCTGCTGAAGGAATTACCTTTAGAGGAATGGATCCCTCCCATGTTGCATTAATCGATATATCTTGGCCAAACTCTGCATTTGAAAAATATGAATGCGACAGCGATATCAAATTTGGTGTACGTATAGATGAATTTTCTAAGCTAATAAAAAGAGCTGAGAAAAAAGATGGCATTGAAATTAGTATATCTGAAGATAACAATCTTCTTGTAACAATTGGTAAAAATAAAAAATACAAAATTAGATTAATTGAAAGCTCAGCAACCGATACACCACTTCCAAAAATCCCTTACGATGCTAAAATTGAACTCTCATCAACAGCATTTGATAAAATTTTAGGAGATGTCCAAGTAGTATCAGATTATCTTACAATAACAGCTTCAGAATCAAATGCAGAGTTTTCCGGCAAAGGCGATTCTGGTGAAGTTGTAATTGAACTTGAAAAAAATAAAGAAGACATTCAAGACTTGTTAGTTAAAGCAGAAAGTACAGGTACCTACAGCTTGGAATATCTTAATCCTGTAGTAAAAGCAGTTGGTACAACAGCCGGTACAGTCACTTGTGAATTTTCAAGTGCTAAACCACTAAGAATAGAATTCAAGGTAGCAAATATTGGCAGAATTCACTTCTATTTGGCCCCACGTGTGGAAAGTTAAAGCATTTAAGGATTAATTAAAACAGGTTATACTGATTTGAAACTCGTACTAAAATATGGTGGAACATCCATCTCAACACCAAAACATATCAAAGATATTGCAAAACACTTAAGCTTACTTAAAAAAAGAAATCAAATAGTTGTCGTTTGTTCAGCAATAAGTGGAGTTACTGACGATCTAATAGAAATTTCTAATCTGATAAAAAATGAAAAAAAGGATAAAGAAATCAAGCAACTGACAAATAAAATAATTCAAAACCACAAACAATTTGCACAGAAAACTATCTCAAAACCAAAAGTTAGAAAACAGCTCTTAGCAGACCTAGATTCTGATTTCACTAAACTTAGTGCACTAGTTGACGGCATGATCTTACTATGGGAGATAACTCCTCGCTCTTTAGACTATCTTATCTCATATGGAGAAAGACTTTCAAGTAAAATTGTTTCTGCAGCTCTGGTTGATACAGGAATAAAATCAGAACCATTTACCGGAAAACAAATTGGAATTGTGACGGATTCCCATTTTGGTGAATCAAAGCCATTAATGGATACCACAAGACTGCGAGTTTCAAAAAACGTTGATTCTTTATTTGCAAAAAAAATAATTCCTGTGGTAGGTGGATTTGCTGGTGCAGATCAACATGGCAGAACTACTACGTTTGGTAGAGGAGGATCAGATTATTCAGCTACAACCATAGCGTCTTCCATAAAAGCTGATGAAATATGGTTAATGAGCGATGTAGATGGATTGATGACTGCTGATCCAAAAATCATAAAAAACGCAAAGATCCTAAAAGAGGTTTCTTATGTTGAAGCCATTGAAATGTCACTCTTTGGTGCAAAACAAATTCATCCACGTACATTCGAACCTTTACTATCTAAAAAAATTCCAATGAGAATAAGAAACACTTTCAATCTAAAAAATGAAGGTACTCTTGTTACAGCAACACCTGGAGATGATACTAAAAAAACTGTAAAGTGTGTTAGTACGATTCGTAATAATGGTTTGATAGACATTCGTGGTGGAAGCATGGTTGGAGCTCCTGGAACTGCAGGAAAAATATTTACAACCTTAGCAAATGCTGGCGTAAATGTAATGATGATATCTCAAAATCCTTCTGAATCAAGCATCTCGATTGTCGTAAAAAACGCCGATTTAGATAAAGCAGTAAATTCCTTAGAGATGGAATTATTAGGAAAGATCATTAAAAAACTTGAAGTTACAACCGATGTTGCAATTGTTGCACTGATAGGTTCTGGAATGAGAGGCACTGTTGGCGTAGCATCTAAAGTTTTTAGTGCAGTTGCAGAAAAGAAAGTAAATGTTGCTATGATAACTCAGGGTTCTTCAGAACTTAATTTGGCATTTGTGGTCAAGGATTCCGATTGTAAATTAGCAGTACAGGCTTTACATGATGAGTTTGAGCTAGCAGAAATAAACTAAAACTGGACAAACAGATTTAAGGGAAAATTAATCTATGATTTCGTTGAATAAGCTAATTGTAATTATTACAATTTCTGTTGTTGTTGCAAGTATTATCGCAATACCATCCATTACTGAACAGTTTGCTGATGCAGGTTCACGAAAAAAAATTCATTTTACTCAAACCATTACCTCTTCACAAGATCCTGGACAGGGTCATGAAACTCACCAACTTGCTTTAATTCTGTCTCCAAATCTAGGCACATTATATGATGGCTCACTAACCTATACTGCAAGTGAGCCAGTTCAAATTGTTGTTTTACACGAAATCCCGAGTTCTCAATCATTAGGTCAGCCAATTTGGACTGTTGATGGTGAAACAGTATATGGTTTGTCTTTAATTAATACTGGAACCAGCGCTGGTTCATTTGAATTTACAGGAGCTGCTTTGGCATTACATACAACTAATACAAAACCATTCTCTGCAACAGTAAGCGTAGATGGTTGGATTCGCGGACAACCAACAGAAGTAGTGATGCAAAAAATTGAAATAGAAAAAAAGGAAGTAGAACCAACTCTATTATTATCTAGAACTAATGTCTCAGCTAAAATCCCAATGCATATGGGAACATTTGATGGAAAACCTGTCTATTACATTATAACTGATACTAATGATCAATCACATGCAGACCTAATTACAAAACAACAAGGCTGGAAAGTAGAGCTCGCTCCACCTCTTAGCAATACACCAAAAACAGTATTACAAATAGTTTACATGTTTACTGATGGAGTTAAAGGTGATGGAATACATGGCTTCCAGAATGAAGTGTTCTCTAGCACCCCTGCTCAAACTGATGAATATAATGCATTGGCATCAATAACTCACGTGTCATGGAAAACCGGACAGGTTCCAAAAGTCCTGAATTCTACACAAGCAATAATGGATGCTGAAAAAGCAGGAAGAATTATTCTTAACAAAACTGAAGTAGTGATAAACATGCCTCAAATTATTTGGCCTGACGGTCAGATGATTGTTAAGGATGATAAAACAATTACTGATAATACACCATACGGTGGAGGACAAATTTTAGACATTAACAAAGATGAGATGACAGTTACATTCATTGCACATAGAGGTTGGGGCCCCAATGGTGAAACAATCTATTATATTGTAACTGATGCAACTCCTTCAGCTCCGGCAGAGATGATGGGGGTTACAAACGCACCAACTTCAGCAAATTTGATTGCAAATGCAGCAGCAGTCGATTTATATCAATTTAGTAACGGAATAAAGGGTTCTGGACCACTAGGATTTCAAGCTGGAATTGCAGCGTCTGCACCTGGTGATGAAACTTATAGCCCAATGTGGAGAATTTTCACGATTGAATGGAATGATCCGAAAAACGCCAAAGTTCTTGAAACTAAAGCAGATATTGACTCGTTCAAATCAGAAAATCTTATCACAGTGAATCTTGCTCGTCCAATGAACTCTGCTCATATAGTTAATTGCCCATTTATTGATCCCTTTCAATAACAATCCAAAAATTTCTACAGTAAAGGGATAAATTGCATTACGAATTTTTATTCTAATATTGGTTGGAAAATTGTATATTGTTGGTGTTGGTCCAGGACACCATGATCATATGACTTTTCGTGCAAAACAAGCAATTGAAGAAAGTGACACAATTGTTGGTTATGAAACATATGTTAATCTTGTAGAAGATCTAATTGAAGGAAAAGATGTTTACAGATATGCAATGACACAAGAAGTAGAACGAGCACACCAATGTATCGATTTAGCAAAATCGGGAAAAATTGTTTCATTAGTTTCAAGTGGTGATCCGGGAATTTATGGAATGGCTGGATTAATCTATGAAATGCTTGCCGAATCTGATTGGGATCCAAAAAGTGATCTACAGGTGGAGATTGTTCCAGGAATTTCTGCCTTGAACTCTTGTGCCTCCATTATAGGTTCACCACTAATGACTGATTTTGCAGTATTGAGTATGAGTGATCTTCTTGTACCTTGGGAAATAATTGTTAAAAGAGTAGAGGCTGCAGCTCAAGGCGATTTTGTGATTGTAATCTATAATCCTTCAAGTAAAAAACGAATTCATCAACTTCAAGATACCAGAAAAATCCTACTCAAATATAGAAAGCCTTCTACTCCTGTAGCCATAATTAAAGGTGCTTTTAGAAATTCACAGTCAGTTGTGCTTACAGATTTGGAAAACTTAGAAAATCATTCTGATAAACTTGGAATGATTAGTACTGTAATCATCGGAAATTCCTCTACATACAATTACAAAGATTTGATGATAAATCCCAGAGGATATACATCAAAATACAATCTAGAAGAACAAACAAGCCCAAAATTAAAAGTCTAATAACTATTTTTTATAGCACTAAATAACTCTTCTTTTAATTCAAGCTTGTCTCTTATTGGACCAATTATTTTAACAAGATAATTCGCAACAGTCTGTTTCAGATCAGATGGATGCAGCTTTTTTGCACCAAAATCAGACTCCAGCTTTGAATATTCTGAATATTCCACGTTTCCACCAAACTTTGCAGGACGTTCTACTTTCATCTCACCAAATTTATGAAATATTATCTGCTTTGAAATCTCTAATAATGGATTGTTTTTTGTATTTCCTTCTTCACACCATGCTTTCTTAATTTTAGAACCAATTTCATCATCTGAATCATGAATTAAAATTCCAGATTTAGGATCTGATTTACTCATTTTCCCAAGTAATTTTGAGTCATCAGGTAAATCTGAAGGTTGAGATAAACCAGGTAAAAGTCTATGATGCACTGCAATGGGAACCTTCCATTTCATTTTTGGAAAAATTTCACGAACAAGCATGTGTATTTTTCTTTGATCCATTCCAGCATGGACTATATCAAGTTCCAAAGAATGAATATCTACAGCCTGCATGGGAGGATAGAGTAGTTTTGCTAAATCGATTTTTTCTTCCTTCTCAGTTCTACCCATAATTGTTAAAGTTCGCATTGTTCGTGCAAGTGACATATGCTTCGTAAATCGTACAAACTCTGCCCAGTATTCCTTTTTTGAATCATAAAGATCTGAACCAAGAACGATTTTCACGCCTGGACAAACAAGTTTGAAAGCATCTGAATAATATTTTGAAACTTTTTTGATAACGTCCCAATCGCCTCCCAACTTATCATTAATTACAGTATGCCAGTCAGCTAAAAACACTGTACAGTTTACACCAGCTTTCAAAAAATCATTTATCTTAAATCCTGTACTAATTAAACTTCCAAGATGAAGAAAACCGGAAATCTCAATTCCTATGTAATGTTTTGGATTCGAATTTGTTTTAAAAAGTTCAATTAATTCTTCTTTTGTAACAATTTCCTCTGTCGGTGGTTTTTCAATCAGCTCAACTTTTTCTGTTATATCCAATCTCAATTTATTCTAGATTGTAACCCTATAAAGTTACTCAAAATCATCCAAAGTTTTTCGTGGTCGCGTACTAAGATAAAGTGCGTGTGCACTAATTATTGAAGCCGCAAGGAATATCTTTGTTGCAAAAATAAGATTCCATGGTCTATCTGGGTCAGGATAGCCTACCGACAATCTATCTATATCTGGAAAATTCCCATTTACTAACTCTGCAGTCATTAATGAAGTTAGAACTGAAAAATTCCAAAAGACTTCATAGATACAAACTGTTGCAAAACCCAATAACATTAGTTGCAACAAGGACATTTTCCAACCAGTTATTTTATTACCAGCAGTTTTTTTCCAACCTATTCTTGAAACACAATACCATCCAATGATAATTGAAAAAAATAACCAAGTAGATAGCCGTGCAAAGTTTTCAAACGGAATAACTGTATTGTTTAAAACTTCACCCATCACATACGTTCCGTTTTTATCCCATTCATCCAACATGGAATAAACACCAAAAGCAGTAATTGATGTCATGATGGTAGCGCAAACATAGAATATGTACAAATACACTTTGTACGCTTTGTCTGTTTCATTGAGATGACTGGATTTCATTTATGCCGATTGCCAAATTAGTGATATAAAAATTCATAGTAATTTAGAGGAGTTTATTAGAGAAGTTTTGACACACCAAATGTGAAAATCCCCATCAACATGCCTGTTGTAGGCAAGGAAGAAATTGAGGCTGTTACCAGTGTTCTAAAGGGAGGCACTCTCACTACTGCGGCTAAAATGGGAGGCAAAAATGTTCAAGAATTTGAAAAACTTGTATCCGAATTTACAAAATCAAAATATGCAGTTGCAGTAAATTCTGGTACAGCTGCTCTTCAAGCGGCACTACTTGCATTAGATATTAAAAAAGGAGATGAAGTATTAATTCCGTCTTTTTCATTTGTTGCAACAGCTAACGCTGTAATCTCAACAGGAGCAAAACCCATCTTTGTAGATATTTTGCAAGAAAATTACACAATGGATCCTAATGATCTAAGAAAAAAAATCACCAAAAAATCAAAGGCTATAATCCCAGTTCATCTTTATGGAAATGTTGCTTTTATCGATCAGATTTCTGAAATTGCAAAAAAACATAGATTACATGTTATTGAAGATGCAGCACAATCACTTGGTTCTACTTTAAGAGGGAAACACACTGGTACCTTTTCTGAACTTGGTTGTTATAGCCTATATCCAGCTAAAGTTATGACATCAGGTGAAGGAGGTCTGATTACAACTAATAATAAAAAATTACACGCAAAGCTACTAATGATTAGAAATCATGGAATGGTAAATGGTAATGATACAAGGATTTTTGGTTTAAATTTGAGACTACCTGAAATTAGTGCAGCTATTGCTAAAATACAAATAAAAAAGCTACCAAAATTTTTATTTCAACGCAAAAAAAACGCAAAAATACTTTCTGATTTAATTTCCGATTTATCTGTTAAAATTCCAAAAGAAAGAAAAGGTGAAAAAGTAAACTGGTATCTTTATACAATTGCAATAAAAAACAGAAACGAAATTATGAATATACTTAATAAAAAAGGAATTGGTGCTACAGCATATTACACGATGCCAATTCATAAAACTCCATTGTATCATACAAAAGTTAAACTCCCAAACACTGATTGGGCATCTTCAAGCGTATTGTCCATCCCAATTCATCCTAAAGTTAGCACAAAAGATCTCCAATTCATAGCCACAAATCTGAGGCAATTATTATCTTGAATATACTTGAAAATTTAGTAGGCGAAATCTGTAAAACTCTCTTACCAATACCCGAAGAAGTATATTTTGGGAACGAAAAGTCATCTATTGCTATATGCACTTTATCCAGCATTGATTTACTTAGAAAATTATCCCAATCAGAATTGTTAGAAAACGTTGCTATCATAGGGCGGCTTTTTTCAGAAAATAGAGGAATAGAATCACTAATCCAATATGTAAATGATAATCCTAACATCAAAACAATAATTCTCTGTGGTAAGGACGCCTGGGGTCATAAAGCTGGTCATTCATTACTTGAACTGCATAAAAATGGAATTGATAATAATGGAAGAATAATTAATTCATCAAGTCCAGATCCATTTATCCAAATTTCAAAATCTAAAGTAAAAAAATTCCAAACTCAAGTTAGAATTATCAATATGATTGGTGAAACTAATCAAGAAAAAATTTTACAATTAATTGAAACAGACTAGTATCCATTTTTTTGTCTATCTCGATTAATCTCGTTTTTCCTTTTGTATTCTTCTAGAATATCTTCAGGCTTTAAACCAAGTTCAAGAGAAGCTTGAACAACAAAATGCCATATATCGATTAGTTCTTCCTTAGCTTCATCTTTATTAAAAGAAACTGGGTTTTTCCACCATTTCCAGTTTGTTGTTCGCTGTAATTCAACTGCTTCATGAATTATTGCAGTACATAATGCCGAAATCCTTTCTTCTGGATCATTTGGATATCTATCGAGATTCATCATATTAGCAAGGCCCTTTTGTAAAGCAAAAATTAAATCTAAACGATCTTTCTCTGAAATTTCTTGTGTCATTCTTCTACTTCTTTGCCTAATTCCCTATCTTTAAAACTTTCAGTTCTGGTAATCTTTTCTTTCTATACAAAAAAGTATAAAATAAAATCCATCACAGGTAATTGAGTATGCTGCGGAAGAATTACCTAATAATAGGTACAGAATTATGAAGCAATTGTTATTTGAAGTGCAGAATGATTTGTAACATTGTTGTGGATCATAACATGAGTTTCATTACAAAACGTTAAACCACATCTGAAACATCTCCATGCTATGGTCACATTACTTCCTTACGAAATTTGTATTTAACGTAAACGGAGAAATGATCAGTATGATCTAAATACTATTTTTCTGAACCTAGTTTGATTATTGAAACTGTCACCAGATTCCAGCCGGCAAGGTTATGGTCTTAAGTTTCAATTTTCATATTTCATCAAATCATGGTGTTCTTAGAAACGAATCATTTTCTCATAACGCTTAACTCGTTTTTTAATATCCAGAGTTTTAAGCTGAAGCAATCCGTCTAAACCATATTTTTCAACAGCAAATGAACCTAATACATTTCCATAGACAACGCCTTTTTTGATGGCAGAAAAATTTGTTGAATTTTTACTAGCCAAATACCCTATCATAGCACCAGCAAAGGAATCACCTGCACCAGTTGGGTCAATTACATCTTCCAAAGAAAATCCAGCCGAAGGGAATATCAAGTCATCAAAAAACATGAGAGAACCATGTTCGCCTTTTTTTATTATAACATATTTTGTTCCCCAACTCATCATTTTTTTTGCACATTTTATCAAATTGAATTCCTTTGTTAACAATTTGGCCTCTTCATCATTAATGACAACTGCATCAACTGATTTTATCATTTTAATTACCGAATTTCTCTTCGTAGAAATCCAAAATTCTATAGTGTCACACATTGAAAATTTTACTTTATCAAATTCTTTTATTAATGAAACATTTTGATCCGGATCATTATTTGCTAAATAAACAAATTGAGATCTCCGATATTCTTCAGGCACGGTAGGCTTAAAACTCCTTAAAACATTTAATTCAGTTTTCAAAGTCTGTCTAGTGCTTAGCGTCTTATCATAACTTCCATCATAATGGAATGTTTTTCCTTTTTTTATAGATAAACCGCGTAAATCAAGATATTTTCCTAATAAATTATAGTATTTTTTTGGAAAATCACTTCCAACTACTGCAATCAAACCAGTATTGACAAAAAAACTAGCTGAGATACCTGCAAATGTTGCTGCACCGCCTAAAACATTTTTCAAAGTTTTTGATGGCGTTCTAATAGTATCAAGTGCAGTTGAACCAAAAACTGTTAGCACAGTTTTGTAAAATCAGTTTTGATGTATAAATTTCCTTGCTTGGTCTTCAGTGGGATAATATACAAATGGAACATCAATTGATGTAAACAGAACATCATATGTTGTTACGCCACTAATTTTTACAACAGAAGCGTCACTTTCTGATTCATTTTTTGACTCAGTTTGAAATGTACCATCAACTAGTGATTTACCTAACGCTGGAAGAACGAATGTCTCTAAAGTTCCATCTCCAATTTTTTTATCATCAGAATAAATTACAAATTCAGTTTCTCCAGCAGTAAGAGTAAGTAATGATGGATTATCAAATTCTAGCTGAAGACTTTTAATAGAACCTCTCTCATCCTCTGATAAAATCTTACTATCGACAATTATCACTCCTATCTGTGATGCTGATGCGTACTGAGAATAACCAAACAAACCTGCCACAATTATCACAATGATGGCAACTTTCTTTGATGATTTCATGATCATCACTCCCAAAATTGCTTTTTAACCGATGGGGAAAAAAAACCATATTATGTGTGTAAAAGTTTTGATCTCTTCTTAAAGCTCCTTAGAGCTAACAGGATAAATCAAAATTGACTGATTTTACTCTTAGATGGCAAAAATAAAGCTACGATTTGGAGAAAACGAAGTAGAAATTGAATCGCGAGATTTCTATATAGATAATGAAACTTTAGGCCAAGTAATTGATAGCGTTGCTAGATATATTCAAGAAAATAAAACGCGAATTGAAATTAACGAACAATCAATAGAGAATTTTGGTAAAAACTCTGATGCTTACGAACCAACACAAAACGCTTTAGACTCTTTAGAAGAAGCTGAAGTGCATGAACCCGAATTCACCAACCCCGTATCCATTCCATCTTCAGAGATAAAAAATAAACTTGAGATTTTAGAGCGAAACTCATTTTTTAACTCACCAAGAACAGTTACAGAAACAGTTGAACAATTAAGAGAGTATGGCTGGTCTACAAGACTTTTAGATGTTTCTAAAGTATTAACCAAGATGGCTTTTAACAATGAAATCTTAAAAGATCATAGAGAAAGAAAAACCTACTATTCTACAAAACCTACCATCATAATTAATTAGTTTTATAATTACATAAATTACAAGAATCAAAAATTTCGCCTTCTAAATGATCAAAATGAACATTACATTCTTTACAGGTATGATGCATTTCAAAATAACCATCTCCTTCAGTTTCACTCACTTTGTTTGACTCTAGTTTAATGCTACCGCATTTTATACAATGACACCCACACTGAACTATCATAGAAATTTTTGTCGACAAATGTATGTATAGTTGTATTGGTATAGTTTTGATATTGACTAAAGAAAGAGAAATACCAATTGAAATTGATGAACATTTCAAACTTTTTGGTAAAGAGCCATGGGAAGTAGATTATGGTGAAAAATGTCCTTTATGTAATGTACGAATAGATGAATATGGATTTTGTTCTTGCGGATCTAGCGGAGATTAATTTTATTTTTTATTGAAAAACCTACCACCATCACAATTCCTAATACCAATGGAAACAGAATTGAAAATTCAGGCACAGCAGAAACTCCAATAATTTCTATAGTTCCTGCAGCTTCTGGCCTAATATTTAGCCAAACATGAGTACTATTTTGGGAAAACTCATGCTTTAAAAATTTCTCACCATCTAGATATACTTCATATGGATTCCATAATAACTCCAAAGGAATTACGAGTGTAATGAACCTATTTCCATCAGTTGTTTCGAAACTTAAACTTCTTGATGGTTGATCAAAACTAAAAGATTTAATTTCATCTAAAGTTCTGATAAAAACTGGAAATTTTTGCCCTTCCCACTCTATTTCATTTATAATCATTGGTTCATCTATGACGTATTCTAAAACCATCTGACAACCATGACATCGCAGCCCGTCAGCTGCCATGATATGAACAGGTCTATCATTTGCAAAAGCTAGATCAACTTTATCTGGCAAAATAAATTCTGAATGGTCGCTTTTGGTATACAAATAATTCCATGTCCATACTCCATTTTTTAAAACTAGTACATCCTTTAAATCATATTCAATACTAATATTTGTCTTAGGTGGAAAAAGTGTAATCAAAATATCATCTCCACTCATTGCATATTGAACTGCATTACCGTTAACATCTTTCACTTCTATGTTTTCTACAGTTCCAGGAATTAAAGAAACTTGAACATTCTTATCGTTTTTTTTCACTACATGAATCACATGAACATCTCCATTTTCTTCAATGGTAATCTTAAGAGAAGCATGTTCAGCAGGAGTACCAAATGAAATCTGGGCAAATGCTTGAGGAACTAATGAAATTATTGAAAATATAATCAAAACAAGAAATATTCTAAACAAATCCATCTACTCTGTCGAAATTCTAATCATCCTTGCTTCTTCCAAAGGACAATCGTTATCATCTCGTTGTAAATTAACTATCTTATCTGCTATATCTATCCCTTCAATAACTTCTCCAAAAGCAGTATATTGACCATTAAGAAAAGTACTGTCTGTAGTGACGATAAAAAATTGAGAACCAGCACTATCAGGATCCATGGCTCTAGCCATAGAAACTACTCCCCTCAAATGAGATTTTGAATTAAATTCAGCCTTAACCGTATATCCTGGACCCCCTGTTCCCCACTTACTTCTATCAGGATTCTTTGTATTTGGATCTCCTCCTTGAATCATAAAGCCGGGTATTACACGATGAAATAATGTGCCATTATAAAATCCAGACCTAGCCAGTTTCTCAAAATTACGAACAGTTTCTGGCGCAAGATCCGGTAAAAGTTTAAACACTATTTTTCCATGATTGGTTTCTACAATAACGTTCGTCACTCTGACCACTTTATGACTTTATCATATAGCCCTTTCCATATTTCAAAGTGTACGAATCTCGCAAAAAACATGAAAATTTTTTAGATATTTAGAAAAACAATTACAATTTACACTAACACATGAAAAACGATTTCCTACAAACTCTATACACATAATTAAATTTTAATTTTTAATATCTTAGAAATTTTTAAAACATGTTCTTTTCTACAATGATCAGAATTAAATAGCAGTTCCATATTTTAACGAATTTTAAAAATCTTTCATAGTTCTTTCATAAAGTAATAGTCTTATATAGAGCAAGTAAAATTTACATTTCGTGAATCGCACAAATCAAAGCACCGTTATTAAAGAGGCGATTAATTCTTATCTTGACAAAGGCCTGACAGATAAACAAGACATTTACACTAAAGTAGTAGATGACTTGGGTGTTCCAAGACCCACAGTTAGAAGAGTTGCCAGAGATTTAAGAAATGAATTACTCGATAAAATTAGGATTTTACAATCTGAGGCTCCAAAGGTCTCAGAATCTTCCAAAGAAAAAGACGAATAACGATTCTGCTCTTTTTTCTTTTTCATCATTAATCTCAAAGAACGATATCAGCAGTAATATTATATGCAACTAATTTTTTGAAATAAGTCATGGGGTATCTGCGTAATCACCTTGCTACTGTTGTAACTGGTGTTTTTGCCGCTATTCTAACTGGACTTTGGCCCATTTTTGTTGATTTTGCTCCAGTTTTGCACTTTGTTTTCTTAATGGCTGTTCCAATAACATGGTTTCTCACTCTCATGTGTTGGTTAGCTCAAAAGAGCAATGACTACATGAAACACCATCACAACCAAAGACCGGTCTATACATCAAACGGAAAACTTGCTTCATAAACAAAAATTATTGTCTTTTCAAACCTAAATCTACGCGTTAAGCTGTGTTATGAATCAAGAAAAAACTAGTTTTTAGAACAATGCTTACAATGTATCTGCTCGTCATGTTTTTCTTTACAGCTAGGACAGCTTATGGCTCCTCCAAAATGGCATTTGCATGAACAATCATTTGAATTATCTATAATCATATTCTCACAGTATAATTTCTACGGCATCTTAATAAATGACAATGATTCAAAAATTTTTGTGCCGTATTTAATTAAATTTGGAATAAGATTATTAAAAAGTAAATTGATGGTGTTAAGTGATGAATAAACAAATTACAGTTTTTAGCAGTACAATTCTAGCTATAACATTGATATCTATTTTTTCAAACTCTAGTTTTGCTGAAAACCAAATTCCACAAACTGAATTATTACCACTAAATGATTCAATCGGATTAGAAAAAACTACTCTCTTGATGCATGTTCCAAAGAACAATCATTTACCATGGGGATATGTGGAAGGCAAAATAGCTAATCCAGTTTTAGAATATCCTGTAATCATTCAAATTTATGATGTAGATGATTATGAAGAATTACAAGTTGATAAATTTGAAAAAGAAAACTTAGTTGACAAAATTGGTGCAGTACATTTTGCGCAAACTAATGTAAATAACGATGGAACTTATGAGCATAAATTTAGGGTTTTAGGATATGACGAAAATGGAAAGAAAAATTACTTTGAAGGAGAATATATTGTAAAAATATTCAAAGTAGTTTATCTTCAGAACCTAACTTGATTTTGAAGACAAAGTTAAAGTTTCATCAACAAGTTCTTTTAGACGAACTTTAGCATTTTCATCTATAATCTCATTTCCATTTATCATATCCACAGTCATAAAAACAGCCTTGGGATTAGTATAGACCCTAAAATATGTCATTAGTTGATTAAGAAGTGTCTGGACAGAAATAAAACCAATATTTCCTGAGGCTAAAATTGCTATTCCCGCAGTTTTTCCCGCAGTTTTTTTATAATTTACATATTCAAATAGATTTTTTAAAGCAGCACTAAAAAGTGAATTGTAAATTGGTGTACCAATTAACCATACATCAGCTTCCATAATATCTTTAGCTGCCTGTTTTGTTATTTCACTATATTCTAGTTCTTGACCGGCATAGTAATCTATCTGAACTTCTGAAAGATTAATGAATTTTGTATTTTCATTTTTTGATTTAGCATATTCGTAAACATATCTCATCATAATCTGAGTATTTGCAACCCTTCTTGGACTGCCTGATATTACAATGATCTTCACAACCTGTTTCGAATTGTTAGCGTATTTAAATCAAAACTGTTTTCATATTTTTTATTTTTTAAACGGGCTTGGAGGGCTTCGATCCCTCGACCTGTAACTTAGGAGGCTACCGCGCTATCCATGTTTCGCGTCTCTTTAAGACTCTGCGCCACAAGCCCAGCACAAAACATGCAAGTAATTATTTAAGCGTAATCAAGATTTGTTCTAATTAATTCCTGAATCTTATTCCAATCAGAATTTTGTTTTTGATTCCATTTTTCATAGTATACGACATCTTTCAGATTTAGTCTTGGAAGCCAACCAGCCTTTTCTAAATCGGGTTTTTCTTCAAATTTTTCTACATAACCCAAACACAAGTAAGCTATTGGTGTTACATGATCAGGAAGATTAAGTACATTCTTTAGAACATCATTTGATAAAATACTTACCCAACCAACACCAATTCCTTCTGTTCTTGCTGCCAACCATAAATTCTGTACAGCGCAACAAACACTATAAATCCCTGTCTCCGGAATACTTGTTCTGCCAATCACAAATGGTCCAAATTTAGATGGATCATAAGTAACACACAGATTTATTGGTGCCTCAAGAATCCCTTCTAGTTTAAAAGACAGATATTTAGATTTTCTAGGCTCTTTTACCATGTCTGCAGAAAGTTGTTTTTCACGTTCAAATGATTCTTTGATTCTTTTTTTTGTTTCTTTATCTTTTATCAGAATAAAATTCCATGGTTGCGAAAATCCTACTGACGGCGCATGATGGGCAGCCTTTAAAATTCTAGTTAAAATTTCCTCATCAATTGATTTTGAAGTAAAATGTGATCTGACATCTCTTCTAGAAAAAATTGCTTTGTATAGCCCGTCTTTTTCTTCTTTAGAAAAACCTCTGTCCATATATTACACTCCACTATGCTTCTTTCTATTCAGTTTTCCTTTTGTTAAACGTTAATAATGTCTGCAGCAAGTTTTGTACTTCATTGGGCCGGTAGTCTAGTCGGTTAGGATACCGCCTCGACACGGCGGTGATCGAGAGTTCGAATCTCTCTCGGCCCATTTTTTTCTTATTTTTATATTAAAATTGAAAAATTCACAAAGATGATTTGAAATCCTTTTCAATTAATGCCAAAGCTGTTTCAACTGTGATAACTCCTTCAACGCTATATTGAACATTATCTCCATCTACAATCATCTGATAAACATCAGAATTTGCCTCAGACTTTACCAAGTAGAAAAAATTTTTCAATGGAATTTCAGCATTTGGATAAAATGCTGCCCTGCCAGGCATTGCAATATCTTCTGTTGAATATTGACCAACACCAATATGCTTTCCATCTGCATAAAGATTATAGCTAATTAAAGGAACAGTAAATGTTTGATCGGTAGGATTTTTTACAAGAAAAGTAACCTGAAGCTTCGCACTATTTTCAATTGTATCAATATCAACTACTTCTATATCATGTAATTCTATTTCCGTTTTTTCTATTTGAGGATTATCTAGGCTTGCATAGAAAACAATTCCTCCCATAAGAGCTAGCATTCCAGCAATTGCAGCATATACTGTCATTTTACTCTGTAAACCCAAATTAAATATTCACATTCTGTACAACTAAAAAATGTTATCAAGATCACAATACATAATATTCGATTCAATCAAACATGCACAATGAGTATGGAACAAGCTATTATTACATGGATTCATCTTGTTTCGGCAGCTGTTTGGGTTGGTGGTTCGTTATTCATTGGCGCTGTATTAGCACCACTTCTCAAGAAAACGTCAATGTCATTAGAAGAAAGAATTCAGATGATGGTTCAAGTTGGACGGCGATTTAATAAAATTGCGGTACCCTCATTAGTCATTCTAATTATTACTGGACTTTACAACTCACAACAGGTTCTTACTAATCCTGAAAATTTACTTGCTACAAGTTATGGTAGTTTTCTTTTAGTAAAAATACTTCTTGTTATAGCATTAATCATTGCTTTTATCATTCATGTACGAATAATTCGTAAAGATGTAGAAGAAAAAATCATTTCAAAAAAAATGACGGAAGGTCAAATTCAGAAACTTAGAAAGAAAATAATTATTCTTGGCGAAATAATTGTAATTATTTCAGTAGTTGTATTATTCTTTGCAGCATTATTAGATGCTGGAGTCTGAATCACCCACAATTCTTAATTCGTAACCAGAACCTAGTTTTCCTATGCCATACTTACAACCACTAATCTTTGAGGTAATGTACAAGTTTGTTTCTAAATGTTTTGTAATTTTATGAATTCTAAATACTGACATTTCTTTTGAAAGACTAGCAGGCAGCACAAGCATATCAGCAAGATGATTATCCACACCTAAATTATTTGAAAGAAAATCTTTTGAGATATTTTCCGGAAATTCACCTGTTTTTGAATCAAACAAACCATCTGACCCTATGATTGAACTAGAATCTAAGCTAAAAACTAACATTGAACTTCCTTTATCAATAGAAGTTTCTTCTTTTAAATCAGAAGTAACTGAGAAACCTTTTTTTGTTAATTCTTTTTCAATTTTTTCTATAGAATTTATTATTAGATCTTTAGAAATATTTGAGCATGAACATAATAATTTAGCATGATTTGTTTTTCTTTCAAGTAAATTAATTGGAAGAATATTCTTAGATGGAAAAACTTCTATGTCAACAACACCCCCACCTCTAGGATAATAACCTCTTTTCTTAACATTTAATGAAAAATTAATGCCTATACGAGAATATGCCTCTCTTAAAACATATTTTGTATAATCTATTGTAGGACTCCATTTAACATCAGTACCACCAATAATTGAGAGTTTAAGATTTTTTTTCGCTATTGCAACTGCAGGAATTAATACTTGCAAAAGGAGTGAAATACTTCCTGCCGTTCCAATATCTTCTTTGAAAGAATGACTTTCTACTTGTTGAGGAATAAATCTAATTGAAGTAGAACCAATTTTCAAACCTTCAACACTTGCATTACAAATTCTTGATAGTATCTTAATTGAAGTAAGATGCTGGGCTCGTAATCCCGGCTTTATTCGATTTTTTCTAATATTGTCAATCTGTATTGGGGTATTTGTTATAGACGAAAGAGTTACAGAGCTTCTAATTATTTGACCGCCTCCCTCTCCAAACGAACCATCGATTTTTTGAATTCTCATTAAATAATTAGAATCAACGAACCTTATGATAGTTTTTTAAATAATCTAGTTCGATTGCCATCATGAATGGATTATTAATTGGACGGTTTCAACCTTTTCACCTTGGTCACCTTGATGCTTTAAAATTTGCATTATCTAGAGTAGAAAAATTATGGATAGGTATAGGAAGTTCAAATAAACCGAACCAAAAACAAAACCCCTTTTCTGCAGATGAAAGAAAAGAAATGATTCTTTCTTCTACTGATAAATCTATTTCCGACAGAATTGAAATTTTTTATATTCCTGATCTTGAAAATCATAAAAAATGGATTGAAAATATAGATACAATTGTACCAAAATTTGATGTTGTATTTTCTAATGATGAATTGATACAATCTCTCTATTCAAAACGAGGAATCAAAGTAATTCCAGTTCCATTTTCAGATCGGGATGTTTTATCAGGCACAAACATCCGGGACAAAATAAATTCAAACCAACAATGGGAACACCTTGTTCCTGAGGGCACTAAAATAGTTTTACGAAAACTTGACGCTAAAAATCGTTTGGCTAGTCTTTAATTATAAATAAAGCCATCAAAAAACTTCTGACAGGCGATTATTTGGAATATCTTGCAATGTTACCTGGTCCAACAAATGTTCCTGAACGAGTAATGAGAGCTATGCTTGCACATATAATTAATCACAGAAGTGATGACTTTGTAGAACTATATACTGAAGTTATTGAAAAAACACAAAAAGTTTTTCAAACACAAAACGATATTGTTGCGCTTTCTGCATCTGGAACTGGAGCTGTGGAAGCATCCGTTGTTAATTTAATTAAAAAAAATGATAAAGTAATCATTCCTGTTAATGGTGAATTTAGTAGTAGACTTGCTCAAATGATAGAATGGCAAGGTGCAAATGTTATAAAACTTGAAACCCCCCCTGGGCAAAATGCTACATTTGATCAAATTAAAGAAGCCTTTGACAATAACAAAGACGTTAAGGCATTCTATGTAGTTCATAATGAAACATCTACTGGCACCATGGTAAAATATCTAGACAAAATTCATAATCTTACATCAAGAAATGATGCATTCTATGTAGTAGATTCTGTATCACTACTTGGAGGAACAAATTTACCAGTTGACAAATGGAAAATTGATATATGCATGACTGGTGCTCAAAAAGCTTTAGCAGCTCCTCCAGGAATATCTCCAATATCAATTAGTCCTAAAGCCAAAAAATACATGATTCAAAATCCGCCACCTACAATGTATTTCAACTTAGCAAGATATTTCAAATACTATGAAGAATCAAAGCATACCCCATTCACTCCTGCATTACCGTTATTGTATGCATATAGAGAAGCACTAAGAATAATTTTAGAAGAAGGATTAGAAGCTAGATTCAAACGACATAAGATTTGTTCTGACGCATTGTATTCAGGATTAAGTGCCATTGGTCTTTCTCCATTCGCAAAAGAAGAAGATCGTTCAATTTCAATTATTGCTCTGAATTATCTTGATGGACTAGAAGATAAAATATTTAGAAATACATTAGCAGAAAAATTCAGAGTTCTTGTAGCAGGTGGTTTTGGAAACCTGAAGGGAAAAGTTTTTCGAGTTGGATGTATGGGTGAAGTACATCGATATCATGTTATGAGAACAATTTCAGCAATTTCTTCAACTCTAGCTATGATGGGTTATCAAACAAATGCACAAGATGGACTAAATGCTGCTGAAGAAAAACTCAAAGCTCTCTAAATCATGTTAACTTAATATTAGGAAATTCGAGGGCTAGTACATTGACTTTCAGTAAAGGATCATTGATTTTAATTGATTATACTGCAAAAGTTAAGGATACAAACGAAGTCTTTGAAACAACAATTGAAAATGAAGCAAAAAATCACTCTATTCATGATACTAACATAAAATATCAACCAAAACTCATTTCCGTGGGAGAGTCTTGGGTTCTTAAAGGTCTTGATGAAGCATTAGCAAATACAAAAGTTGGTGACAAGTTAACAGTAGAAGTGACTCCTGACAAAGGTTTTGGTGAAAGGGATTCAGGAAAAGTTCGTATGATTCCATTAAGAAAACTTGGTGAAGATGCAGAGAAAGTTTCTGTAGGTGACACAATTGATATTGATAACAAAAGAGCAATTGTACGTTTTATTGGGTCTGGAAGAGTTCAAGTCGATTACAATCATAGATATGCTGGAAAAACCATCCTATATGATGTAAATGTTTTAAAATCATTGGAATCAGACGAAGATAAAATTCATGGAATATTAAAAAGACACATACCAGTCGAAGACTCGAAACTTGTTTTCAAAAAAACAGGAACTTCTTTAGATATCACAGTCCCAGAAGAATTATTTCGTGCAGATGGTATTCAAGTGATGAAACATTTTATCCAATTAGACATCTTCAAATTTATTCCAAACTTGCAAAAAATCAATTTTATTGAAACCCACGAAAACAAACAAAAACCAAAAGAACAATTAAAAACTGACCTTCAAAAAGAAGAAAAACCCGTACAACAAAAAGTTGCTTAACTAAATCACCTTTGTACTTTTAGCTAGAGAAAGAGCTTTATTTTCTGTCATTTTAATCTCTTTTAAAATGGTATATCTCTCTGGTCTCAATGACTGTGCAATTGTTAACGCTTTAGCTAATACCTTTGGTTTTAAGCCAATCTGTTTTGCAGTAGTTGGGGCACCAACATTTTTCAAAGTCTCTACAATTGCTTTCCAATCCTGTCCTTGTAATTTTGCCATCATAATTGCACCAATCCCACATTTTTCTCCATGCAATCCAACACTTGGGGCAATCTTATCTAAAGCATGAGAAAACAAGTGTTCAGCTCCAGAACATGGTCTACTGCTTCCAGCTATACATGAGGCTACACCTGCGCTGATCAGTGCTTCAACAATCACTCTAGCATCTAATCCTTTTTTTGCAAATAATCTAGAATTTTCAACAATAATTTTTGCGCTCATTAATGATAAATTTGCAGAATATATTCCATAATACTCGCCTGTCTTGTCTCTCCCCAGCTTCCAATCTTTTACAGCAATAATATTCGCAATTAGGTCACCACACCCACTTGCAAGTAGTCTTTTTGGAGCCTTTTTGATAATATCTATATCTACAAAGACTCCAAAAGGAGCAGAAGCTACAATTGAATGAGGTTTTTCACTCTTAATAGAAACAAATGGGCTCGCAATACCATCATGGGATGCAGCCGTAGGTACACTTACAAACGGTTTTCTAAGATTGAATGCAACCATTTTTGCAATATCTACAGAACGTCCCCCACCAATTCCAACAATTAACTCACTATTGTCTTTCTTGACTTTATTTTGAATATTTTTTATTGATTTTAATTCATTATCTTTAGTTATATGCCAGACAAATTTTATCTTTGAAATTCTGAGTGATTTTTCAATTTTTTTTTGAAGAATCTTCATTACATGCTTCCCTGTAATTAACGATATTTTCTTTGGTTTTTCAAGGGAATTGAGAAAATCACCAATTTTTCCAATATTTTTTTCTCCTATCACAATTAGCCTTGGTAGTTCCATTGTATGCGATGGCATGCGATCTAGGTTTTTTGTCATTATTTATCATTTCACAGGAACAAAAAGTTATTTAAAAGGGTGTCATCCATTTTACATTATCTCTAATAGGTGATTTTTTGTCAAATAATGTTGAAGAAAAGATTTTGCATGGAACTACTACCGTAGGTATCAAAGCCAAAGATGGGGTAGTGCTTTGTGCGGATATGAGAGCAAGTGCAGGATATTTTATTGCAAATAACAATACAATGAAAATTCAAAAAATTGATGAACATGCTGGCATGACAATGGCAGGAGGAGTTGCTGATGCACAAAACATTACTGACATTTTACGCTATCATGCTAACATTCATAGAATTCAAAAACAAGAGCCAATTCCAATTAAATCATTAACAAGACTTACATCTCTTATATTTCATCAAAATCGTGGTTACCCTTTTATCGCTGACATACTTGTTGGTGGATATGATAATTCCGGACCTGCATTGTTCAACATTGACATGTTTGGTTCAGTTGAAGAAAAAACATATGTTACAACCGGCAGTGGCTCTCCAGTTGCATATGGTTTACTTGAAGAAGAATATCATGATGACCTCACTGTAGAAGAAGCTAAAGTAATAGCTCTTAGAGCAGTAAAAGCAGCGATTACAAGAAACATTGGAACAGGAGATGGAATCAATGTTTCAATAATTGACAAAAATGGATTCCGTCTCTTAACAAAAGAGCAAAAGAAAGCAATCATCACACTATAGTGATTTAATGCAAAGAAAACAGCAACAAAAAGAATTACCTCCTAGCCAAAATATAATGGCAACCATACTGCAAAGTATACCAAAAGAAGCAAGTGTTACAAAAATAGAATACGAGGGACCACGAATTGCACTTTATACTAATACTCCTAGATATCTAATGGAGAACAATCAAATTATTTCCAATCTCGTAAATGTTATTAAAAAAAGAATTGTAGTAAGGACAGACGAATCAATTAGAAAATCTGAGGAGGAAGCAAGGCAAATCCTCATACAACTTATTCCTAAAGAAGCTGATCTTCAGAGTACTTTTTTTGATACTGCTACTGGCGAAGTCTCTTTAGAGGCAAAAAGACCATGGCTTCTCCAAAGAAATGCTGATGAATTCAATCATCCTGAAATTACAGAAAAAATTGGTTGGAAATTAAGAATTCGAAAAGCAACAACTAACCCCTCTAGTACTATCCAAACCATAAACTACAACCTAAAGATCTCTTCATCAGATAGAAGTAAGCAACTAAGGCAAATAGGCGATGAAATTTTTAGGCCCAGATTATCTCAAAAATCTGAGGTCTCATTACTAACACTTGGGGGATTTGGGCAGGTAGGTCGCTCTTGTATGCTTTTAACAACTACAGAAAGTAAAATTTTGATTGATTGCGGAGTAAATCCTGGCGCAAGAACCTCCTCAGAATCTTTTCCAAGGTTGGATTGGGCAAATGTTACGCTTGATGAACTTGATGCAGTAGTAATAGGCCATGCACACCTTGATCACACTGGCTTTTTACCAGTTTTGTGTAAATATGGTTACAAGGGTCCTATCTATTGTACAGAACCAACACTTCCAATGATGAATTTAATCCAACTTGATGCAATTAAGGTCGCATCTGCACAAGGCAAGACTCCAATTTACTCAGATAGGGATGTAAAACAAATAATGAAACAAGCAATTACGCTTCCATATGGAACTGTAACTGACATTTCTCCTGACATCAAACTTGTTCTGGCAAACGCTGGTCATATTCTTGGTTCAGCTCTTTGCCATTTTCATATAGGAAACGGCGATCATAACTTTGTATATTCAGGTGACATAAAGTTTGGAAAAAGTATTATCCTTGAAGCAGCAAGTTGGAATTTTCCAAGAGTAGAAACTCTATTAATTGAGAGTACTTATGGAGGAAAAGAAGACATTCAGCCTTCTAGGCAAGAAGTAGAATCTGCTTTCATTAATGCCGTAAATAATACTTTGGCTGACGGCGGTAAGGTCTTAATTCCTATTCCTGCTGTTGGTCGTGCACAAGAAATCATGATGGTTATCGATCACTATATGAAATCTGGTGAAATGGTGGAGGCACCGGTGTTTACAGAAGGAATGATTTCTGAAGCATCTTCAATACACGAAGCTTATCCAGAATATCTTGCAAGAGAACTAAGACAGAAAATTTTAGAAACTGATGATAATCCTTTTGATTCTGAATACTTTACAAATGTAGAACATCCTGATGCAAGAGAAGAACCACTTCGTGATGAAACTCCTTGTATTATAATGGCTACATCAGGAATGTTAGAAGGCGGACCTGTCCTAGAATATTTTAAAAATATTGCTCCTGATAAGAAGAACAAGATATTATTTGTATCATATCAAGTAAATGGCACACTCGGAAGACGAGTCCTTGATGGTTCAAAACAAGTATCATTAATGGGAAAGGAAGGAAAAGTTGAAGTTGTTAACATAAACTGTGGAATTGAAAAACTAGATGGTTTTAGTGGTCACAGTGACTATAACCAATTAATTTCATTTATACACAAATTGAGACCTAAACTTAGACGCGTTCTTGTAAATCACGGTGAAAGAAGAAAATCAGAAAATCTCTCAATGTCAATCAGAAGAATGTTTAGAGTAGCGTCTCACTATCCACAGATACAAGAAGCAATAAAATTATTTTAGATCATATTCTGGCTTCCAGATTTTTACATTAGAAGGTGCAACAATTATTCTCTCCTCACCTAATCTTGCAATATCTGCACCAGAAGTTTTTGCAATTGAATAAAGTTCTTCAACCACCTTTCTAAGTTGCTCTACATCTTTTTGTGCAAGTGGAGTAACTCTTAGAATAAGAATCATGTTCTTTTTTATGTCTTCTTTTATCGAATGAACGTCACTTGGATCTCTGATGGTTATTGCCTTCAGATACGTATTGCCTTCTTGTTTTTGCATACTGTTGAGAAGAGAGATCTACTTATTCAAAAACTCTTCTTTGTTAGATAAAATAACTAACCGAATTTTCAGGCTAAATTCTGAATTTTAGGTATAATGATTCTTCAGCACACTCCATTTGAATTTCATGCCTTTCATTATTTTTTTGTGATACAACTATCTGTTTAGAATCTTTTGGAGCATCTGAATAACGTAATGTAATTGAAGCTGCAAATTCTTTATACTTATCAGCAGTTTTTCCACGCAACAAAGAAGTTGGTCCAACATAATCTTTAGTTTCTAATACGATATCGTCTGGAAGTGCAAGTAAAGATATGCTTGAATTTTCTTCTTTATTTCTTCCAACAATTAGCTTTGTATTTTCATCTAGTCTGAAATGTCTTCCAACTTTTAATAGATCAATATCATTTTGAGTTGGAGTATCTGTGTGATCAAAAAGATCTTTTGTTTTTAATCCAAACGCCGGATCCGTTAGTAAACATCCGCCACCCGCATTTGGGGGGTTGATGATTCCAAACTCTTTTGCCATTTGTAATTGTATTTTTCTTGAACGACCTCTTATCATTCCCAGATCTTTTCTTTTAATCAAACCATTTTTTTCTGGATCTGTTTTTGGTAACAAGGCTGCTGACAACGGTCTTACAATTTTTCCTTCAAGATTTGATTCCTTTTCGATTATTCTAAGAGCTGGTCCATGTTGGCTCATTGGTCTTTGTCCTAAAACTTCGCCTGAAATGATAAATTCTGCACCAATCTCTTCCATGTGTTTTTTTGCTGCTTCAAACATCATTGCTCTACAATCAATACAAGGATTAAAACCGGCACCACGTCCATGCTTTGGATGTTTAAGCATCTCAATGTATTCCTCACCGAGATAAACCGTTTTTAAATCGACGTTTAACGAATTAGCTCTATTTACTATATCAAAACCACATCCTTTACCACAATCAAAATCGCAAAATGGTGTTCTTATTGCAACAGCAGAAACATCAAAGCCTTGTTTTTGCATCATTTTAACGGCTAACTGGCTATCTAATCCTCCAGAAAGCAATGCAACTACTTTCTTCTTTGTAGATCTAGTTTGTTCAGTCACTAAATCCAAAAGTTAAAACCCACTATACAAACTTTGCAGCAGAAATAAATTGAGAAAATGAAAATTCTGACTGTGAAACAACGTCGTTCAAATCTATTGAATTTTGCAAAAAAAATTAACTGTGATACTTTGGTAACTTTTGAACCTGAAAATCTGTATTATATGACTGGTTTCTGGGGTGAAGCAGTAGGCATTCTAGAGAAAAATGGCAAAACGACGATTATTGCCCCTGAACTAGAGGTAAACCGAGCAAAAGAAGAATCAAAAAACTGTGACGTTATAACATCAGAAAGAGGAACGGGATTAATCTCATCTCTTATTGGAAAAATTAAAGGAAAAAAAGTTTGTACTGATTGCCAGAACTATTCTACAATGATATCATTAAAAAAATCAATCAGAGGAATTAAGCATTCCATAGAGCCATTTTATAATGCCAGAATTATAAAAGATTCCGATGAAATTTTTGTTTTAAAAAAAGCCTCTAAAACCATTGATGAAATGTTTGAAATATGTGTAAATAAAATCACTAAAGGTCAGAAAGAATCAGAACTTCAAGCAATTTTGATGTCTTATGCTCTTAGTAAAGAAATGTTTGATACAGGATACAAATCTACATTAAACCCATTAATCATTGCAGGAGGCCCAAATGGCGCATTACCTCATGCACAAGTAACAAATAGGAAATTTTCAGACGGTGATATGATTGTAGTAGATTTAACATTAAGATACAAAGGATATGTTTCTGACGCAACGAGAACATTCGGTTTAGGGAAAATATCTGATGAAGCTAAAGACGTATATGAAATTGTAAAAGAATCACAAAAGCTTGGCTTGAAAGCTGTAAAACCCAATATCACTTGTCAAATAATTGACAAGACGTGTAGAGATTACATTAAGAAAAAAAATTATGGTAAATATTTTATTCACTCTACAGGTCATGGAATTGGACTTGAGGTACACGAGCAACCAAATATTTCTTACAAGAGCACAACAAAATTAAAACATAACATGGCAATAACAGTGGAACCAGGCATATATATTCCAAAAAAATTTGGTGTAAGAATCGAGGATTCATTAATTGTAAAAAACAAGTCACTTATTTTACATAAATTTACAAAAGATCTAATTATTATATAATAATCCAGCTGATATAATGTTCTAATTATTTTTCCATCTTTCTAAGTATTTTTTCTACTTCAATTCTATGTACTGAACAGTATAATCCTGATTCCTTACACGCAGGACAATTTAGGTACTTGAAAAAATTAATCAAATCAAAGCGATTTTAGAGCTCATTAATTTAGATCTTTCTACTAAATCATATCAGAAAAATAACATCCAGATTAAAGTCACTTTATTATTAAACCTAAATATCATCATGCATAACCAAAAGTTAACACCATGAAAAGCTGTGATACTAGAACTAAAGCATACAAAAACGGAAAAACGTTTGAACAATGCAAAGAAATTGCAGAAAAAACAAATTCTTTATTACAACAACAAATACACAAGAAAGGAAAAATCCTATGGAGTGAATTATTAGAAAAAGTAGATCATGATGAAATTGTTTACAAACTTACTTTAAAGTATCTTCGACGTGATGGATTTGACATAGGAAATTGGCAAAATCCTGAAATTAAAAAATAATAAAACAAACTATTCTATTATTATAACAATTAGAAATTACTAATTTAAATTTGAATTATTGACATTCTACCACAACAATTTTTTTCATAAATTCGTATTTGATTAATTCTAAATTTTTTTATTATAAATTTGTCATTTTATTGTGTTACAATGATATAATTTTGAGCCTAATTTTGTAAGAATAGAATATTACAATTGATCCCTTTTTTATATTATTTTTTCAATTTTGGTTATAACTGACTCCATTAAATTGGAGCGGGGGCCAAAAAAATGATGTCATTAACGGATAACCAATTTGCTCAGGAAAAAATTGCTACTACTAGAATAGATGAATTAGGTTCTGAAATTTCTAAACTTTTAGATCTTGATGAATTAGATGCACTTCTTTATCTCAATTTGTTAAGAATGGGTCCTGTTACTGCAAGTGCATTAGCAAAAGAACTTAACATTGATCGCACAAAAGCATATAGAACAATTGACAAATTGTTACATCTTAAAATTGTTTCAACAACTTTTTCAAAACCAAAACTTTGTATTGCAAACAAACCAGAAGATGTTTTAAAAAATATTCTTGATACTAAAGTATCCCAAGTAGAAAAGATTAGAAATGCAAAGGATTATCTTATCAATACCATTAAGGAATCAATTCCAACAAATTACAAAAGTAATTTGCCAAGCTTCCATATTGCACAGGGAACTAATCATATCTATTCTGAGATAGAAAAACTATTAGAAAATGCTACAGGTACCGTCTTCATTGCTACAACCGTAAAAGATCTTTCCAAAATGTATCATACAGACATACCAGAAAAAATTAAAATCTGTGAAAAAAATGGAGGAAAAGTTTACCTTTTAACACAATTTACAGGTAAAGAATATCTACCATTTATCAAAAGATTTGGTGCATCTGAATCAAAAGTTGGTGATCTTAGCTCCAAAGGCAGGATGATTGTTGAACAAGGCAAGCAAATGATAATGTCAGATGTTGTATGGGAAGATTCTGATGCACAGAATGTTCAATATGATTATGCCATTTGTACAGATTCAAGTGAAATAGTAAACAACATCTTTATGCTCTGTTCTTTCCTTTGGAAAAATGCCAAATCAATCAAACCTAAAAAATTAGTTAGATAAAGATAAAAAATCATTGATTATTGACAGAATTGTTACAACACTATATTTTTCTAAAATATTGTTATTTTTTTACTATTCTTTTTTAAATGATGTAACACTATAACATTCCTAGTATAAGTATAATATCATTTTAATACGATGCATTTTTCTTTTTGTTGAGTTAATTCCTAAATAATATTGGTAAAATAATTCATTTTGTAAAAAGAGAAAGTCTGTCACAAAAAATAATGACAATTAAACATCAATAAATAAGATACATTGTAATACTTCGCATTGAAACTGCAGACAATTTGTAAAGGGGTAAAATCAGGAATTAGTTTGAAAGGCTTCAAATTGGATGTACTCGACATAGGTTTTATTATTCTTCTTGGAATGATGACCTACCAAGGGCAGACCATACAAGCTTTGTGTTCAATCAGTTTTTGTGGCTTTTAGGCCAACTTTTTTACCACCCATCTTTTTCTTTATTTTTTAACTTGCACCAGCAATTGGAACTACAATCTACAAAATCTTGATTATTTGTTATTTCTGATATTTCAAAAAATTACTGTGAGAATTTATTTAATGAATTTTCCAAACTTTTGTTTAATCTTAGACAAATTTCTAGTTGTTTGAGATATCTTAGATGATAAAAATGAGGAGAACCTCCTTTTGATAGCGCTTTTCTAAATTCATATTTATTGACACTTAGAATGAACCTTCATTTGGCAAAAATACTCCAAGGATTACCTTTTTGATCATGTTTGCCAGATCAGTGATGACTTTAATCTGTTCCATGATTACTTGATCCTTTTTACGAAGCTCATCTTGTAGTTGTGCTACTTTGGCTTCAAGCTCTGCCATTTTATCATATCGGGTATCTTTAGCTATATCACTTGATTCTGAAGGAAGATCAATTGATGTAGCTACAGGAGTTTGTCTTATAGTTTGTTCATCTTGAAGTTCTAAAAGTCTATCAGCTAAAATAATTAACCTGTCATCACCAGAATAATTCCACATATCATCATTGTATAGTATAATACATTCAGATGCTTGTTCAGTATGTTTTTGCACACGCCAACGTTCTTCATCAAGCAGCTTGTAACTTGGATACCAATCTTCACATTTTTGTATGGTTTGAATTCTATCTCTTTTTTCTGCAAGATCATGATAATCATTATTCATTTTACTATACTTGTTGTTAATTGCCGTTTCACAATTACGTTTTGCTACAGTTTTTTCTGCAACTGTCAAGTCGTTATTTGCATCAACTTCTTTAAAACAAGCTAGGACTTCCTCTCGTATCTTTAAATCCTCATCTGAAATATTCTGGGCAGAAGCTGGGATAACCATAGGGATGAGGACTAAAAATGCGAGGGAATGTCCAAGCTTTATCATTGAATTAAAAATGCATTAAAAAATCATAAAGTGGATCAGCACAAAATCGCACAAAACAATCTTTTTATAATTTGGATCGACTTTTCGCTTAGAAATAGATAGTAAATAATAACTAGGCGCAAAAATCGTTAGGATACACTTAAAACAAATACCATCATTATTTAATAAGAAATTGCTGGGTACAATTTATTCAGAGCACGAACAACTCTTACACCAAATTTTCCAAATTGAAAAAAATATTCGATTTGGGGCAATTTGTAACAAATTTGGTGAGATAACGGCTAAATTACTTCGTGATGGAATCACTCTTCATCTTAATGAATATGAAACGTCAAAACTTCTTCGAGAAGCAACAGGCTCTTGGCATTACCGTCATCAACTTTCATACAAATTAGGTAAAGGACAATTTGCACTAGCTGTTTATGATAAACTAATTCGGTTAACCATTCCGCTTGACCAAGAAAATTTGATGTTGTTAACACTAGAAAGTTATGACAACATACCTAAACTTGTAGAAAATGTACACAAACTAATCAGAAATAGGAATAATTCATAACATAATATTAAATTCTTAAAATAGAGAGATTACGTGTAAATGAATGCTAAAGCAGTCCCAAATTATACTTTGAGCTATACCTACTTATGACTCATGACTCAGATTCCCAAATAGATTAATTATAACAAAATTTCTTAATTTTTGTGAAATTACCACTTTCAAATTTTGTTTGGTTTGATGGAAAATTTATTCTACTAAAAAATGCTAAAGTTCCAATTACCACTCATGCGATACATTATGGTACATCTATCTTTGAAGGAATTAGAGCATATTGGAATTCTGAAAATCTTTTTATTTTCAGACTAGATGATCATATTAAACGGTTTAGAAATTCAGGAAAATTTTATTCTGTTTCATTAAATTTTTCTGATAAAAAAATTAAAAATGGAATTATTAATCTCTGCAAAAAAAATAAAATGAAAAAATCATGTTATATTAGACCATTTTATTTTATAGGAGAATATGGGATAAATTTACACGTAACAACCAAAGCTCCAACACATCTAGCAGTTTTTATGTTTCCGTTTGGAGATTTATTTAACAAAAATGGAATTACTGCAGGAATTTCATCATGGAGAAAATTTTCGGATGCATCTACCCCAACTCAAGCTAAAATGGGAGGAAATTATCTAAACTCAATAATTGCTACTCAAGATGTTAAAAGAAGACGATTTGATGAAGCAATTCTTTTAGATATTTGTGAAAATGTTAGTGAAGCCCCTGGAGAAAACATTTTCATTGTGCAAAATGATGAAATAATTACTCCTCCAACATCCTCATCTGCTTTAAAAGGAATTACGAGAGACTCTATCATAAAAATTTACAAAGATTTAGGATACAAAGCATCAATTAAAAAAATTAAAAAGAACCAATTACTCTCTGCTGATGAAGTTTTTCTTAGTGGAACTGCAGCAGAAATTACACCGATAATTAAGATAAATCATAAAAAAATTGGAGATGGAAAAGTTGGGGAAATAACAAAAATGCTAATGTCATCATACACCGACATAGTAATGAATAAAAACAAAAAGTATTCTCACTGGTTAACAAAGGTGTATTGAAACGAAAATAGCTCAAATAGGTACTGGTGGTTGGGGCAAGAATCACACAAGAATACTCTCACAACTGGGAGTTTTATCTGCCATATGTGATACTGATAAGGACAGAAGAAAAGAATTTAGTGAAAAATATTCAGCAAAGACTTATGATTCTGTAGATTCCTTACTTAATTCGGAAGAATTTGACGCAGCTTTTGTTTGTACACCTACTTCAACACATTTTTCTATAGCATCGAAACTAATTCAATCTCATAAACATGTTTTCGTTGAAAAGCCCTTGACCTATTTATCGGAGGAAGGTGAAGACCTACTTGATCTAGCAAACAAAAATAAAGTAACACTTTCATGCGGTTACATTGAACGATTTAATCCAGCAGTTGGAATTGTAAAGAATTTTGTTAAATCAAAAAAATATGGCGAGCTTGTAATGCTAGAATTTCATCGAGAAAATAGAATGCCGCTTCATATCAAAGATATAGGAATAATTTACGATACATCTGTTCATGATATAGACACTGCTATGTGGCTTTTTGATGATACCCCAGAAGTTGTTTTTGCAATTGCAGGAAAAATAAATCATGAACATGAGGATTTTGCTAGTATTATGCTTGGTTTTAAAAATAATAAAGTCGCAATAATTTCATCAAATTGGATAACTCCAACAAAAATACGTCACTTTAATGCAGTTTGCACTGAAGGAATAATTTCTTCAGATTTTATTACTCAAGAAATCAAAGTTAAAACAAAAGATATCACCGAAACACCAAAACATGAAAAACAAGAGCCTCTTTTATTAGAAATCAAAAACTTTCTTGGTGCAATTGAAGGAAAAAATGAACTGATAGTAAAAGCTGAGCAAGCTGTAAATGTTACAAAAATCGCCGAAGCGGCACTTTTATCAAGCCAAAAAGGTACTCCAATTTATCTAGATTTGAAATGAACAAAAAAATGATTGACATTCTAGTATGCCCTATTGATAAGCACTTTCCACTAGAGATTTTTGTGTCTAATACAAAAGGGGATCTGATAGTCGAGGGAGCCTTATTCTGTGATGAATGTTCAAGATTCTATCCAATTATTGAAGAAATTCCTATTTTGCTTCCTGATGAATTAAGAAACAAAAAACAAGATATTGATTTTTTAAAGAATAACATGGATAAATTACCAGAAAAAATTGTCAAAGAAGCTTCTCCATGGCACCTTTAGTCAAGGTTTTTTAAACAAAAATTGGTTGAAATTTCATGCTACACGTTAAAGATGAAAGAAGAGTCTTTGATAAAGAGTTTTTTGATGAAAAATCAAAAATTAGGATTGGTAAAGATACTATAATTGAGCCCGGAGTAATAATTTATGATAATTGCAAAATTGGTGAAAGCTGTATTATTGGTACATCAGCTGTGTTAAAACCAAATACCGAAATTGGCGATCACTCAATTTTTGGAACTCTTTCTGTCACAGAAGGAAACGTGAAAATTGGTTCATGGACTACAATTCATTCACAATGTCACATTACGTGGGGAATGGAAATTGGCAACAATGTATTCATAGCACCCTTTTTCTATACTGCAAATACTCCAAAAATCAGTCAAGGAAAATTTGGTTTTCCAAATACAACAAACGATCCACGTTTTCCACCTAAAGTAGAAAATGGCGTCAGAATAGGAGAAAATGTTGGATTAGCTCCAGGTGTTACAATAGGAAGTGATAGCTTGATAGACATGTGTTGTTTAATCACAAAAGACGTTCCACCAAAATCTCATATACGGGCTGATAAAGCTGTTGTGGGAAAAATAATCGGTTAAATTCTGTATTAACTATTAATCTGCTTACGAAATATCAAATTTTTTATTTTTGATAAAATTATAATCCAAATGATCACTAAAATCACTGCAATTACAGCTTGTATTCCAGACGAAATTATTCGATTTAGCTCCCCATACTCCGAGATTGAAATTTGCCCCAATACTATTACAACAATACCGCCACCAATTATCAAAAGGATCCACATAGTAAAGATAAACATAAAGATAGAATATCTCAATTTGGAAGCACCATCATTACTGCAGAAATCACAGCAAGAATGCCAGAAAATATTGCTAATTTGAAAATCACTTGTACTATATCTCTTTCAGATAGTGGTCTGCCTGCAACAATTAGTCTTACCAATGTAACAGGTGCCTTTTTTTCTGAAGTTGCTTTCAACTTAAAATCATCTGTAAGCTCCACTGGTTTTACCTTGATTTGCCTATGTTCCACTATTCTTTTCATACTTGATAGAAACAAAAATGAGTTTATTACAGCAGGTAAAAGGGCAATTGCAGCCACAATCTCAACACCTCCAACTATTGCAATGGTTCCATACATAACACCTAAAGTTAAAGCACCAGAATCTCCAGGAAAAATCTTGCTTGGAAATTTATGATATTTGTAAAACGCTATTGAAACAAAACCTAATGGTAAACTAGCTATTGCAATTTCATAATTCTGAATAATGAATAAACAAATTGTTAGCGAAAAACTTGCGATTGTCATAAAACCGCTTGCTACACCATTTAATACATCAATTGAATTAATAGTGTTACCAGTAACTGGTATCATTACAAAAATTATCGCAAGATATAACAACGGTATTTTTACTTCACCAAAAAGTGGAAATGCAAGATTCGAATCATATGCACCAAGTAGAATTATCGGGATTGCTGCAACACCCAAAGCGATTGGTTTGAACCAACCACTCATAACTTTTTTATCATCAATCAATCCTATGATGCAAGCTATTGAAGTGGAAATTATTATGGCAATAATTTCATTTGTTGGAAAAAATACAAGTAAAGAAAACTCTGAAGCCAAAATGCCTGCTATAATTGATGGTCCACCCGGTCTTGCAATCATGGCTCCACTCTTCCTTTGGTAATCCTTTACAACCTGATTTCGTTTTTCAAGATCTTTAATCAAAAATGGTGTTGTTAGATAAACAACAAAGAATGCTATAACTGATGTTACTATTGCTGCAATAATCTCTTGTTCCAATTATCTACCTTTTCGTAATTCAGACTTGATGTTATCTGCAAGTGTCGAACCAATTTTATCAATATCTGCTAATTTTTTTACCGGAATTGCAGATAGATCGTCAAGGTTCTTTATACCCTGCTTGAATAATTTACGAGCACGAATTCGTCCTATCCCTTTAATCTTAACTAATTCAATCAATTCTTCTCGAATTCCATATTTGATTCTCTTCCGAATAATATCTAATTCGTCTAAAAGATCTACTCTTTCAAACTGCTTTGCTAACTCCCATAGACAATAGAGTAGCCAATCGGCAGTTTCTATCATTCTGTGTATGTCTCCTGACTCAATTTTGAGGTTATCCGAGAGGGAAACTTCAGAGTATTCTGTAATCCATGCATGCAGGGCAAGGAGGCTTCTTGTACAATCATATTCTGAAATTGGCTCTATGAGTTCTGATGCATTATTTTCAATCAAAAGACTTGCAGTTTCATGATCTTTGTTTCGTAGAGCAAACTTCGGGAAAAACTCTTCAGATTCTGAAATTAAATGCAAAAACCCAAAAGTATGTTTTCTTCCCTCTGAAACATTTTCAATAGCATTTCGAAAAAACACTGCAGTAAGTGGATCAATGTAAAGCTTTGATACCTTTTTTCCAAACTCTGTAGCAACATATCTTTCCCCTTTATTGATAATAAAATCTTCAACTAACAAATATCGTAAAGCAATATCTACAGAAAATTTTATTGTGGACTTTCGTGACTGCAATCCACCAAATGTTTGTGAGAAAAAATCAATTACGACATCTTTTTTTATTCCAGGTGTTGTAACAATGATACTTAGAACATGAATTCTTAATGATTTGTCATCCGTAATTTTTGATTCTATAGGTTCTGGTTCTCCGTTAACATAATAATCAATTAATTCAGCACTGTTAGAATTTCCAACTATTATTGCCTCACCATGATCATCGTATTGTGGTCTTCCAGCTCTACCACAAAGTTGTTTGTACTCAAGAACACTAATTGGTCTATTAGCACCAATTTTGGCGTTGTATCTTGCAATGTTTGATATCACAACTCTTCTTGCAGGCAGATTTACTCCTGCAGCAAGTGTTGGAGTTGATGAAAGCAGCTTAATTGTTCCCTTTCTAAACTCATTCTCAATTATTTCCCGACAATTTTGATTTAGCCCTGCATGGTGAAATGCAACTCCTTTTTTTACCAACTCTGCAAGCATTTTTACAAGTTGAGTGTGCTCATTTGATCCAAGAATTTTTTTTGAAACATTTTCAAGTTCATTTTTTTCAGATTCTTTTAAATATCTGGAAATTATATCTGCTGCTTTTACTGCAAGTGATGCTGAACGTGTTCTTGTTTCTGCAAATAATAATGATTGTCCTCCATTTTTTACTGATTCTGCCCCTAAATCTATAGGTGGACCTCTAATAGTCGATTCGACCTCAAAGAATTTCCCATCACGCATAATTACATTTCCTCCATCGTAAACTCCCTCTGAGAGAGGAACAGGTCTCCAATTATTTTCAATTAGTGAACAGTCTAGCCATTTTGATATTTCATCTGCGTTTGTTATGGTTGCACTGAGTGCAACTATTTGTGGTTTTGATTCTAGTTTTAGTTTTGTTAGGATCATTTCAAGAGTAGGTCCTCTATCCTGATCATCTATTAGATGAATTTCATCTGCAATTACCAATCCAATATCACTTATCCACTCTACTCCATGTCTGATCAAAGAATCCATTTTTTCATTTGTTAGAATCAAGATATCACTTTTATCAAGAGTTTTGTCTACTGATTCAAAATCACCAGTCGAGATCTGAACTTTTATTTTTCTTCCAAATGGAATTTTTTCTAACTTTTTAAATTCTGAAAACTTTTCAGCTGCTAATGCACGTAAAGGGCTAAGGTATACAATTTTTCCATTATTTTTTATAAGATAACTAATAATTGCTAAAGTTGCAATCAGAGTCTTACCACTAGCAGTTGGTGCAGAAACTAGTACACTTTTTCCATCCAAAATACCAGCTGATATACTATCTTCTTGTGGAGGATAAAGTTCTGAATATCCTTCAGTTTTCAAAAAATCTTTTGTTGGTTTTGGTAAATCGAGATCTTCTATCTTCATACCCGGTTATAATGACCAGGTTTGGATTCATAAATAGATGCTTCGCGAAGCATCCTTCTGATATAGTTATGAGCTTCTTCTTCTGTAAACTTGCCTGATTTAACAAGCTCCTTGATAAACAATTTTTCTTCAACAGGCTGTTTTGGTTCACCCTCTAATGATCTTAAAACATCCATGAATAGTTGCATTCTTGAAACTTCACTTTGTGGTCTTCCTTGTAATACTCCAAGATCAACCTTACCAGTATTAACATCGACACCAGCATCTTGTAACATACTTTCAATTAGAAATATAGCACGGTCAGCATCCTCTGCATCTACCTGATCCTTCATGAGTAATCTTGCTCTTGCAGTAGCGAGTCTGATTAGACCTTCAAGCTGTCTTGGAGTTACAGTAATCATCTCCTCCGATTCTACATTTCTCATTTTCATGTAATACTCTAGAATCTTTTCCTCTGCGTCTTTGGTAAGAGTTGGATTGAATCTTTTAGCATATCCAAGATATTTTGTTAGAATATCTACGTCAATAAGAGAACGATTTTCAATTCCAGCTGGTGTGTGAAGTTCTATAATGTGTTTTGCTATTTTTCTATCTCTTTCCTTTGATGGAATATCTCTTACAACAAAAATCAGATCAAATCTTGTAAGTAAAGGAATTGGCAGGTTTACATTCTCTGTTATATTTTTGAATGGATCATATTTTCCATACATAGGGTTTGCAGCAGAAAGAATCGATGTTCTAGCATTTAATGTTGCAACAATACCACCTTTGGCAATGCTAGCTGATTGTTGTTCCATCACTTCATGTAGTGCACTTCTGTCCTCCGGTGTCATTTTATCAAACTCGTCAATACAAACAAGTCCTTGATCACCTAATACGACAGCACCTGCTTCAAGCATAAAGATTCCACTTTTGTCTCTAACAACTGCGGCTGTAAGACCAGCTGCGGTAGATCCTCTACCAGATGTATAAAGACCTCTTGGTGCAATTCTTGCACAAAACTTTAACATCTCACTTTTCGCAGTACCGGGATCTCCAACTAGAAAAATGTTAATGTCTCCACGAATCTTGCTTCCATCAGAAAGGGATCTCTGCGTAGAACCTACAATGAGATAAAGAATCGCTTCTTTGATTAATGAATGACCTTGAATGTGTGGTGCAAATGAATCAATCAACCTTTGATCAATTGATGGATCCTTTGCATATGCTTTGATTATTTTTTCTTCTTCTGGAGAAACTTCCTCTCTTTCAGTTTTCCTTGAAGTCTTTGTTCCTCTACCTCCAAGAAACTCTATGTTGTTTCCATCTATACGTAATCTGTATAATCCACTATTTGATCTACTTACACCAACAATTGATTCCTGTTCAATTCTTACAATCCCAGTAAGGATAATCCTATCGCCTGGTCTTGCATTATCAACCAAATCTTGTTTGATAGTTATATCGATGTAGTGAGGGAGCTGTCCAGGAGGAAGGTCTTCTGGCAACTCTTGCAATCTAAGAATTTGGAAGTCAATAAACTTGCTTGATTCTGGTTTTATCTCTAATTCCTTGTGGGAACATTTTGGATTTGAACACTTTACAGGAACGTTTACACTCATTCCTTTTAGTAAAACTATTTGAGTAACGTGACGGTCAGGACAAACATAGATTAGCTCTTTTGCTAAAGGTTTTACTTCAGATGATCTTACTACCATCCCAGAAACGCTGGTCATCCTTCCAATAACTTCTGCATTGATCTGTCTAAGACTTCGTTGAACTGGATAATTTACTACTCTTGCTCTAATCTCATCTTTGATTTTTTCAGCATATTTTGGAAACCTTTCTTGTAAAATTTCTTTAATTGCTCTTGAAAAGGCATTAAGAATTTCATCAGGATTTTCATAAAATTTTGAATCTATTTCTGGCAGGGATACTAGATCATTATAATCAATTACAATATACTTTGAGTTTTTTGACATCATTTGATCTATTTGTTCTACATAGCTAAATTCACCAGATTTGCCCTTGAATTGCACTAGAAAACTTTTTACCATATCTGCCAATGCAGATTCTGTATACTGCTTAGTCTCTACTCTACTCAATCTTGCTCACCAAGAATTTGTTTTGTAAAATCAATACTGTTATTGTGTAGGTTATTATAATATTCCACTTCTTCAACTGTAAGCTTCTTTTTCAAATCGGCAGTAAGTTTTGAGGAATCTGCAAGATGAATGATCTTACTTTTTCTTTTTCGAACTAAAGAGTTCAACATACTTTCAACCTTATCAAAATCTGACTGCTCTAATGTTTTCATGTAGGACTTTAGCTTAATGTAAAAGTTAGAATCAAGTGTTGCAAGCTCAAACTCGCCCTGAACGTTTTCTTTTACTATCGCCTGTTTTAACTCTACTACCATATCAGTGTCATGAATGATTACATGATTTTCTTTTTCTAGAACTTTAGCTATCCATCGTGGAATGTTTAACATCTCACCTTGCTTTCCTTCAATGTCAATATCTGAAACTTTGATTTTGACATCATGATTGAACGTTACTTTAACATCTTCCAAGTCAAATCCTGTGGCATGTACTCTCTCTAAATCCTGTACATTCATAGGATCTGTGATCCGCTTTCGCATTTACATCAAACGGATCGATCAATTTAGCTTACAAAAAGGTGAGATCAATTGATCCTCTGCCTACAGGCATTTATTTAGTGGTTTGAAAATGAAAAGATCGGATGTCTTCTAATATAATGTGGGTAGAAAAATATCGTCCTTCTAAATTATCTGAGGTTGTTGATCAAGTAGAAATCATCGGGAGTCTTGGTTCACTTTTAAAAAATCAATCTGAAATACCACATCTTTTATTTTCAGGAAGTGCGGGAGTTGGGAAAACAACTGTAGCACTTTGCTTGTCAAAACAGATTCTAGGAGATCGCGTAAGAGATTATACTCTTGAGCTAAATGCTTCAGATGAAAGAGGAATTAACATGGTTCGTGAAAGAGTAAAAAAATTCTCTAGATTTGCAGGATTTAATTCAGAGATTCCATTTAAAATAATCATTTTGGATGAGGCGGATGAGATGACAACTGATGCTCAAACTGCACTACGAAGAATCATTGAAGACACTGCAAAGTTTTGTAGATTTATCTTGATTGCAAACAACATTTCAAAAATCATTGATCCAATTCAGAGTAGATGTGCTGTATTCAAATTTACTACAATTCCAGAAAAAGATGTCATATCACATCTAAAGACAATTGCAAAAAAGGAAAAAATAAAATCAGATGAAAAAGGACTGAAGACGATTTACGATTACTCTAACGGTGATCTAAGACATGCGATTAATCTTTTACAAGCAACAGCAAGTCTTGGCGAAGTTTCAGAAAAAAATGTAAAGTCATCTGCCGGTCTTACAAAAACAACTGATGTCTCTGATGTTCTAGAACTAGCACTTGGTGGTAAACTCTCTGATGCAAGAAACAAAATGATTGAACTAATCAAAGTTTATGGAATGTCAGAATCTGATTTTCTGAAATATCTGAACTCTGCCGTTTTTGAAACAAAACATGAAAAATTAAGTGATATTTTAGAGACAATTGCAAAATATGACTATAGAATTCTGGTTGGTTCCAACCCAGAGATTCAGTTATCTGCATTACTTGCAGAACTTGGAAAATTTGGAAAAAAATAAGCGCAGAGAGAGGGATTTGAACCCCCGCGTGGCGAACCACACAGGCTCTCAAGGCCCGCGCCCTACCGAGCTAGGCGACCTCTGCGAAAATCGATGATATATGCTGACTAAAATTTGTTAAGAAAAAATGAAAATTGAAAAATAGAAAAAAGTTTAGTCGTGTGCGTGTGGATTTTCTCCACCTTCTAACTTCATGTAAGTTCCAGCTGCTTTTTCATGGTGTTCCAAATTTGATTGATCAACCTTGATAGCTTGAGGAGGACAAACTGATACACATGCCATACACCAAATACAATCATGTTCTCTGATTGGATCTGCCTTGTCAGAGTAATCTTTTCGTTCTTCCTTCACAGAACTTCCAGTT
>Ga0256865_1000002_pt1 | contig 105684 bp, 121 predicted proteins | sample RVTome_14_FD_187337 | JGI IMG/M metagenome (GOLD analysis project Ga0256865, IMG submission 187337) | Soil microbial communities from uranium-contaminated site in the Upper Colorado River Basin, Wyoming, United States - RVT145D125 HiSeq ... | reverse complement strand
TCAATTAACGTGTTTATTCCTCTTCCATCAAAAGATACAGAGTAATCCACATTCAAATCAGAAATTTTAACTCCGCTTTCATCGCTTTGAATTTTTTGATTTAGTCTTTTAGTCAAATCCATAACTCCGGGGTCAGACGAATCTGCAGTTACTGTTGCTTCCCACGATTTACCTCTCAATAAATCAGCTAGTTGTCCTCCTTCGCTATATTCAATAACAATAGTTCTTTGATACGTCATTTGAAAGTTTGAAGTAGGGTTGTTAGGATTTATAGCGGTCTCAAGCTGAGCTGCCCAAACGGAAGAACTTGTACTAAAAACAATTAAAATCGCTAAAAAAACTGAAAAAATTAAAACTTTCCCAGACACGATCAGATCGTTTGCCATGACCGTAATAAATCTATCCTTAAATACTCCGAAAAAAATTTCCTGTTTTTGAAAAAGTAATATTTAGTGACCGTTTGTGAACTATGAGTTTTAGTTGGTCAAAAACGTAACAATTCTTGCTGGAGGAACAGGTTCTGTAAAATTAGTTCGTGGTTTGATGTCACAAGAAACCAGTGTAAGTGTTGTAAGTAATGTTGGCGATAATTATTGGCTTTATGGAATGTATGTTTGTCCGGACATTGACACGATAATTTATGGTCTAGCCGATTTGTTAGATTACGAAAGAGGCTGGGGTATAAAGAATGACACTTTTAATTTTCTTAGACAAATGGAGGTTTTTGGTGAGGAAACTTGGTTTAGAATTGGAGATAGAGACGCAGCTACTCATTTGATAAGAACTAACATGTTAAAGAATGGAAAAAATTTGAGTGATATTACAAAGTGGATGTGTGAAAAATTTGCAGTTGGCGCAAAAATAATTCCTGTCACAGATAATAGTGTAGAAACAAGAATCATCACTGATAAAGGGGAACTACACATTCAAGAATTCTGGGTAAAATATAGAGGAAAAGACAAAGTAGTAGGAATTCAATATGTTGGTGCAGATAAGGCTAGACCAAATCCTGAAGCGATAAACACAATTCATGACTCTGATCTTGTTATACTTGCACCCGGCAATCCATTAACTAGTATTGGCCCAATGTTACAAATTAAAGGGATAAGAAAAGAATTATCAAAAATGAAGAAAAAAGTTGTTGCCGTTAGCCCATTAATTGGTGATAAAGCAGTTAGTGGTCCAGCAGCTGAATACATGCAAGCTGCAGGAATTGAAGTAAATTCATATGGTTTAGCAAAAATGTATTCTGATGTTTGTTCAAATATTATTATAGATTCAAAGGACAGATTACTGACAAAAAAAATTGAGAATTTGGATATGAAAGTATATGAAACCAAAATCACTATGAAAACAAAACAAGCAGAAGACGCTCTTGCATCTTTTATTTTAAAACAAGTTCGCATCTAGCTTGCAAATATCTGCAATAATTCCTGTAAAAACATTTTCTAATGCGAAAACAAGGCTGGATATTAATGAAGAAAAAAAAATCTCAATATGCAAATTAATGTTTGAAGAAGTTTTACAAACACTTCATGTCTCAAATCTCATTGATCAAATTGTGGTCGTTTCAAAAGATGAGGAGGCATTTCAAATTTCAAAAAAATTTGACCCCATTCAAATAGAAGATAATGAAACAGGAGTTAACAATGCTGTTGGCTTGGCTGATGATTACGTAAAGAAAAATGGGTTCGATGCATCAATAGTTTTTCCACAGGATATTCCCTTTATGAAAACACAGGACATTGATTTTTTATTACAGTTTCAAACCCCACCAAAATTTTCATTGATCGTTCCTTCACGACACTTTGATGGAACAAACGCTCTAGTCCGTATGCCTGTAGATTTAATGAAGACGCATTATGATGAGGATAGCTACAAAATTCATCTAAGCACTGGCAAGTCCTGTACTCAAAACACTTCCTTGGTCTTTGTGAGAAGAATAATGATGGATGTAGATAATATGGATGACCTCAAATTTTCCCTTGCGCAAGATGAAAAACCGAATTTCTCTAAAAAAATCATGCAAATACTAGGCTCCTAAACGACGAAACCAGAACAATTCGATTACAAGGTGACATTAACAATAACAAGATGGAACGTCTTAATGGTGAGTTTAGGGATAGAGAGAAGGTAATGAGAGGTCTAAAAAAGAAGGATTCAACTGTGTTTGATGGGTATCAGATTTATCATAATTACATTCGTCCTCACATGAGTTTGGATGGAAAAACTCCAGCGGAATTATGTGGAATTCAAATAATGGGTGATAATAAATGGAAAACAATAATCCAAAAAGCAGTCAAGAATTAGAGCAGATTAAATGGTGTATTTCAAGAATTGATCTATTTCATAAAATTATGATTGAAAACATAGAATTCTCAAAAAATCTTTTTGAAAACGCTGGAAACAAAATAATACATAAAATCAAGGACGGACGTACTGTTGTTTATTCAGTTCTTGGTGTTGCATTGACAGTGCTTTTTGGAATTAATTCTGCGAATCCTATTCCTGAAAATGATTTTTATATGTATTTGGCTATTATTTTTGGCGTCGGTGTAATTACCTTCATTATTTCAAGTTTAATATTATCATTATTTGAGAAATCATTTTCATTACTTGATTATATCATAGATGAAACACGAAACCAAGTAGGTAATTCTCAGGCTCATGTTGCAACACATTTTGCCAATTTATTAAATATTGATTTACATGTGCTTGAAAATTATTATAATTTCACACAGTTATTAGCCATAGCAGTTATATTGTATTTTACAGATACAATCGAAAAAAATACTGATAAAAGCATTGAATGGTTGAAACACGAATTAAAATCTGAAACTAGCAAATCAAAACAAGCAAAAAAATACATTGATATGTATTATAATACATTGGATAGAAATTATCAATTTCCAGAAGAATCTTTTAATTTTATGGAAAGCACTTTGAAAGATTACACGAAAAATTTACGGAAAAAATAAAATGAATAGCTTTAATTCAAAATTAACTATATGGTAACGAATATGAAAGATGAAAAATTATTTCATTATTTAATAGCCAGAATACAAAACAGAGAAAATATTTCTATGGCGGTTGTGGCAATTACGTCATCTGCTTCCTTAGTTTTTCTTTCAGTTTTAGATTTCAACGCAGTTGATAAGACTTTACCTATCGAGTATTTTATGTTAGGAATTTTATTTCCCAGCGTAGGAATAACTTATTTTGAACTTACATATCGTGGTATTCATAGTAACGATCATAAAAAAATACGACAGATGATTTACAAAGAATCATCTGAATCTGAGGAAATACTATTGGATGAATCTTATAGAAAAAAACGAAGTTTTTTGATGAGATTTTTATTTTTCATACCTATCTTTGGTTGGATTTTTGTAAGCGGAAGTATTCCTTTGATAGTAAGTTCTTATCCAGCGATTTTAGGTTTAATTCTACTCTTAGTTCATACGGATAAAATTCACCCTGTATGTCCCAATAAAAAATAAGTTAAATCATGTCCCTAATGGTAACACGAAGAACTATGTCCTCATAAGGTAACAGAACCGCTCAGCGAAAACCTTATAAACATTGAATCAGCAATGGTTAAATACAACTGATCAGGGATTTAGCGATTTGTTATGGTAAAAAGTGTTAATCCAAAAGATAGGTGCCCTAGATGTGGAAAGGGAACGCTTGTCACAGATGCAAACACAGGGGAAAATTTTTGTGGCAAATGTGGATTTGTAATTACTGAAAAAGTAGAAGAATCAGGCCCCGAATGGAGATCCTTTTCTAAAGAAGAGCATGAAGGACGAAGTCGTGCTGGCGTTCCAACATCTTTAGCAATGCATGACATGGGACTTGCAACCATTATTGGACCAACTGATAGGGATGCAACTGGTAAACCATTATCAGCATCTATGAGAAGCACAATTGAAAGGCTTAGAACATGGGACAGTAGAAGTCAGGTTCACGAACCAATTGACAGAAATTTTAGGCAAGCTTTTAGTGAGTTGGATAGACTAAAGGATAAACTGGCAGTTGGTGACGCGGTAATTGAAAAAGCTGCATATATCTATAGAAAGGCTCTTGAAAAAGGATTAGTTAGAGGTCGTTCTATTTCAGCTCTTATTGCTTCTGCCCTTTATGCAGCATGTCGTGACACAGAAACTCCACGAACACTAAAGGATATTGGAAATGCAAGTAATATTAAAAGAAAAGACATTGCTAGATGTTATCGTCTTCTTTTAAGGGAACTTGGTTTGAAAATGCCAGTCGTTGATCCTATAAAATGTGTAGCACGAATTGCAAGCAAAGCCGGGCTTTCGGAAAAAACTAAACGTGAAGCAACAAAAATTCTTCAAACTGCAGAAGAAATTAAAATTTCCGCAGGTAAAGATCCTATGGGTCTAGCTGCAGCAGCACTTTATGTGGCATGTGTCACAAACGGTGAAAATAAAACTCAAAGAGATGTGGCTGAAGCCGCCGGTGTTACAGAAGTAACCATAAGAAATAGGTATAAAGGCCTTAAAATTGCCTTAAATCTCTAGTTTTTCTTTCTTTTTAAAACTAAATCGATTTAGAATCATTATTGTAATACCAATAATGCCTAAGGCGATAAACAACATTTCGAAAGTTAACATTAAAGAGTGTTCAAATGCCTGCTCTATTGAAACTTCAGCATAATCTGCAATGATATAGACATAAGAAAATATAAAATAATTTGTAGCCCAATGAATTAAAATTGCAGAAACTAATCCAATTCTAAAATATACCCAACCAATTATTATTCCGCTAGCAGTTGCTTGTGAAAATTTTCCACTACTCCAAGATTCACCAGATAAAATATGAGCTACTCCAAAAAATATTGAAACAACTACAATCAAAATTATTGCTTTACGGTAATCACTAACGTCTAGATTATCTGATGGATTCCATAAAGATTTGAAAAAATGTGATATTGAAGTTCTATGAGAATAAAATGCAAAAAGTGGAAGGCCAATAAGTAAAACTCTGAATCCAATTTCCTCTATAATTGGAGCAACTGTTATATCATAAAATCGAATTAATTCATTTTCAACAACTGGGGCTTCTATAGTTATGCCAACACTTTCCTGAACGAAATTTATAATTCCAGAAATTAACACTAGTACACTAAACCATTTTATCATAGTCACTAAGTAATTTGACTCAAGTGGTTGCTTTCCATCTGTAATCATTGGGGTAAGTGTTTTTAGAAAGTTTTTTCTTGGGCCTAGAAATGAAATTGTAAATAAAATTAAAAATAAAACCCAAATTACAATGAACGCATCACCCAATTCAAACTCTATTGGGATTTCATATCCAATTCCACCTAGAAAAAAATCAAATCCGTTTATTGGATACTCAAAATTTATTTTCTCCCCAATATCGCTATTAAACACAACAAAAACTCCAATTGGAAAAGAAAGAATCATCATTCCTAAAATTATCGAAATCAATGCAGAGTAAGGAATTCCTAATCCTTGCAGAGCTTTGTTTAATTTATTCAAATTATTTCTAATGTAATTCTATTGTTGATTCAGCAAATCCCAAGCGAACTAAGGTGTCTTTTATGGTATCTCTGTGGTCTCCTTGTAAGAATATGTAACCATCTTTAGCTGTGCCGCCACATGCATACTTGCTTTTTAATTCCTTTGCTACACTTTCAAGATTATTTAATTTTGGATCTAGTCCCTCAATCATAGTACCTTTTTTCTTGAATCGTCTAGTTTCTAATCGAATTACAATCTTAGTACTGTCTTTTTCAAGTTCGCCACACGCGCATAAATCTTCAGGAAGGCCACAAGTATTACAAATAACTGCCATTCGTTCGTAATCATTCCTTTACACACACTATTAAGCCTTGTCTGAAAAAATATACAAATCATGGTTTGAGATGGTTTTTTTACAAGGATTTTTGTAGAAAAATAAATGTCAAAGGACCTCACAAAAAAAGCAGTAGAAATGTTGCTAAAGGGTGCGACATTGCTTAGTCAACCCTGTCCTTATTGTAAGGGCGTTCGAGTTATGATGAATGGAAATGCATTATGTGTTAACTGCGGAAGAGAACCAAAAAAATCACTTGAACCTACTATAAAAAAAGAGAAAAAACCCGATCCTGCTCTTGAAATCTTACAAGAAAAACTCCAAGATCTCTCAAAAGAACTTAAACAAGAAAAGGATCATGAAAAGCAACAAAAAATTCTAAAATCCATAAATTCACTCATAGAAAGCATATCAAAACTAAAAAACTAGTGATAAAGTTTTTATTCTAAGATCCTGACTTTGTTAAGCAACTATGAGTAGCAAAAAGAAAGGAGCCCCACTTCCGGCATCAAGTGCAGGTCTGTTAAGATTTTTTGAAGATGAAACAAAAGGCTTTAAAATTGATCCAAAAATTGTGGTTTCTATCCCAATTAGTCTTATTGCAATTTCATGGGCAATTGACATTTTTCTCGTCCCGTGATTAAACAATGGAAAATTCACCTGATCATGTTTCCCGTATCCACAAAAGGTATTCATTTTCATTACTTACTCCATCTAACCGTTTTCAATCATTAGCAATTTCTATTGGTATAGTAAGTCTTCTTGTAGTTACAGTTGTTTACAACTATCTTCAAAATGATGAACTTTTTCTTAGACTGGTTACCGTGTTATCTGCTTTAATTGTAACCCAACTAATTGATTCTCGTTTTATAAAAAATAAAGAATATTCAAAATCACTTCACATGTCCTTGTTTGGTAATCTAATTTGGCTGATTACCACATCGCTAGGATTAGCATCTGTTTCTTTATTTTCAAAAACAGAACCTTCAATATTTGTAATAACAGTTGGCATGTTTTTATTTGCCAGTTTCAGAATAGGCCTTTTAACTACTGTTTTAGGATTAAAGATTAGAAAAGCTTGGTTATTGTGTTTGTTACAACCCCTGGCAATATTTTTGGCATTAATCCCACAAGACATGTGGTATTCTACACTTACAGACCCTTTAGCCTTAGGTTTTGGAATTGTTTTTCTTGCATTGGCAACAACATGGTCGATTTTTACAGATAAGGCGGGTAGACCAGCTGTAAAAAGCACACATGAGCTAGTTCAAGCATATCTATCATCAGTAGGAAAAAACGATTTATCTGAAATGGAATCTTTGATAGAACAGCATTCAAAACCAACACTGGTTAACACTTCACAAATTAGATTTAAGACAAATGACAAAAATTCTAAATTTAGTCTAGTACTTCCTGAAATCCATCCTGGGCCATATCATCCAATCGGAGGTAGCAACATTCCATACCTGATTTACAAAAATCTAGATTCATCTGCCATGGTAATGCACAGTATATCTGACCATTCTCTTAATCTTCCTTCAAAAAACGAGGTTAACAACTATTTGAAAAGCCTCTCATTATATTCTGTTTCTCAAGAAGGCTTGACATGCGCAGAACCTGTCACTGTTCAGATAAACAAAGCCAGGGTGGTTGGAATATTATTTGGCAAAAACGCTTTACTGTTTTTGTCTTTATCTCCATATGGTATGGAAGACTTGCCAAGTTATGTTAAAACTGAGATTGAACAATATTCTAAAAATCGCGCATTTGATAGAGTACTGGTTGTTGATTGCCATAATGCAATGGGCAGTGAAATTTCTAAAACAAATTCAGAAGATATGTTAAAAGCTGCAAAGTTATGTCTTGATTCATTGATTACTAAAGAAAATTATCCACTTGAATTTGGTTATGCAAATTCACAAAACATGAATCTTAACGTTCCTGATCTAGGTTTAGGTGGCATTGGAATTTTATGTTTGAAAATTAATAATAAAAAATACTTTCTTGGCTGGGCTGACGCAAACAATATGGAAAATGGAGTTCGAGAAAAAATTGTAGAATATTTCACAAAAAATAATTATACTCTCTTAGAAATCTGTACTTCTGATACCCATTACTCGTCAATCAAAGTGAGAAACAAAAATGGTTATTATCAACTTGGCTTTGTTACAAGTGCCGAAGAACTAGAATCTTGGTATCTCGAAATTGCAAAGCAATCAGAAAAAAATATCAGCACAGCTAAATTTGAAATCATAGAAAACAAATCTAAAGTCAAAGTCATGGGACCAAAAATTTTTGAAGACTATTCAAATGCACTAGATAATTCATTAAGATTAACTAAAGGATTTGCGATTGGTGGATTTGCCTTATTTATCGCTAGCTTGGTTTTATGACTTTAATTTGATCTAGATTTCCATAAAACTCATCCACAAATGAAGAAAATTTTTGAATTGGAACTATTGGAACTTTATTAATAAAAGATACTTTTTCTTCGTACAGCGTCACAATTGCTGGAATAGCTATGGCTCCTTGTGTTTGTGAAACATACCTCTTTGTTCTTGCAATTTGCTTTTCTACTGCATCTTGAATTGCAGACGTGCTAGTTCTTTTCCAATGCTTGCAGTCAATCAACATAGCAACGCCCATCTTGATACCTATTACATCAATTTCTATTCTAGGCTTTGTTAAAATCAGGTTTTTTATTGTACCAAAGTTTTTTGATACTAAAATTTCTGCGACAAGTCCTTCGAAATCTTTCCAATCAATATGTTCAGATATTTCATCAATGGTTGCACCTTTTTTTAAAATCAAAAGAGCTGATTTTAATCGGTCACCAGAACTGAAATTAAATAATTCATCCTCCCTTGAACCAATTTCGTTTTTAACTAATTCATTAAGAATTTTTTTTGATATAGATTGATCGGCTTTTGCTACTATAGAAAAATCCTTTATCGATATTCCACCTGGGATAATCGCATCGAGTCCGTTGATGTAAGGTTTTAGATACAATAGAAATAGTTTTTTTATTTTTATTTTAAATGTTATACAAAAAATTTGAGAAGTTCTGTGAAAACGTAATTTTAAAAAAGATGACGTTTAAGCGTATTTCAGCTTAAAAACTTCTTCTGGGTTTGAATTTTCTATGTTTTGGTAAACACTCTCGACAATAAACTGGTCTTCCTTCTTTTGGTTCAAAAGGTACCTCAGATTCTTTGCCGCAATCAGAACATGTACACGGGTACATTTTCTTTTCTTCTGACATTATTCTAATCCAATTTTAACTAGTATAAGAATCAATGGAAAAACAAATTTTGATTAAAGATCTTTAATTATGTCAATTGTAAACGCACTCTTATGCAACTGATTCTTGTGTACTTTATAGTAATAGTGTTAGCAGTTTCTAGCATCAATTTAGTTTTTGCAGAAAAAGGTTCCAAAGTACATGAAATTAAATTCATTCAATATCTTGATGAAAATACAGCTTTAGAAGAAGTTCGCAACGGTAACCTAGACATGTATTATTTTAGAATCTCATCTGACAGAATAGAAAGTACTGAATCAAGACAAGGACTAAAAATTTATGAATCAACAGGTGGGTCATATAGCATTCTTGTAAATCCCGGTGTATCTGAAAAGTTTAATCCATTTTCAATTAAAGAAATTCGTTTTGCACTAAATTATCTAATTGACAGAAAATTAATCGTAAATGAATTAATGGGAGGCTATGGGGCTGAAATGATTTCGTATTATAGCCCTTACAATCCTGACTATCTTTCAATCATAAATCAATTAGAATCATTTCATTTTAGGTACAATCCCACACTTGCAGAAAACATGATGTCTGAAGCATTATCTGCAAATGGTGCCCAAAAAATTGGGAATATATGGACAATAAACGATAAGCCAATTGAAATAACGATATTTATCAGAAGTGATGATCCTGTTAGAAAATCAATTGGAGAGTTAATTTCTTCAGAGCTTCAAAAAATTGGATTTATTGTAAACAAAGATTTTGGTGATTTGAACAAAGCATTCGTTATTGTTTATGGTTCAAATCCTGCCGATGTCAAATGGCATCTTTACACAGAGGGTTGGGCCAGCTCTGCATTTGTGAGATACGATTCTGTTGGACTGGGGCAAATGTATTCTCCATGGTTTTCTAACATGCCAGGATTTAATGATCCTACTTATTGGAATTATCAAAATGATTATCTTGATTCGCTAACTCAAAGAATCTATATTGGTAATTTCACATCTGCAGAGGAAAGAACTAAACTAATTCAACAAGCAATTGTAGAGGGATTAAATGAGTCCGTTAGAATTTTTATTGCTAGCAAACTTGATCAATATGTTGTAAATGAAAAAGTTGTTGGAGTGATTAATGATTTTGGTGCTGGAGTTCCAAGCAGATTTACACCAATAAATGCACAAAGAGATAACTCTGACAATCTAGTAATTGGCGTCAAACAAATCTATCAAGGTGCTTGGAATCCAATTATGGGTTTGAGTGATAGTTATAGTAGACATATTTGGGGAGTGCTTTCTGATCCCGGCGTTTTTAAACATCCATACACTGGATTAACAATTCCAGTTAGAACTTCATGGAATGTTGAAAATACTGGCCCCGACGGTGTAATCGATTTACCCGATGATGCAATAATCTGGGATCCTTCTAAACAAACTTGGAAAAATGTTGACCCCGATGCCAAGGCAATTAGTAAAGTTACATTTGATCTTTTATTTAACAACTGGCATCATGGACAAAAAATGGATATGAACGACATTTTACATTCGCTCTACTTTACAATAGAATGGGGTTCAGAAGCTGGAGAGAATGATAAAACATTTGATACAGAATTTACTCCAAGAGCAATTCAAGTTGTGGACACAATTATTGGTGTAAAGCCAGTTGATGCCGACACAATCGAAGTCTATGTTGACTATTGGCACTTTGATGAGTCAGAAATTGCTGATTGGGCATCAATGTGGAGTGTAATGCCATGGGAATTAGTTTCCGCAATGGAACAAGCTGTAATTGATGGAAAGGTTTCATTTTCTCGTTCTGGAGCAACAAGCAAAAATGTTAACTGGCTTTCGTTGATCGTTCCAAAGGATTCAAAACTAATGGAGAAATATCTTTCTGATTTTAAAAGCTCAAACTACATGCCGCCCTCTTTGAAATTTTTTGAAACAAATCCAAATTATTTTGAATCCCGATATGATGCCTCAATAAAATGGATTGAAGAAAATAATCATGCGATCATTAGTAATGGTCCATTTTTCCTAAAAAGCTATTCGCCTGAATCTAGGACCATAACCATTAATGCCTTTGATGATCCATCTTATCCATTAGGATCAAATGCATGGTCAGAGTTTGAAAGCGTTCAATTCCCTCAAATTGAAAGTGTAAAGTTGCCAGAAATTGTGGTAAAAGGAGAAGTTCTTACTATTCCTATTGAAACAAAAAACACGAACAGAATTCAATATTTTCTTACAAATTCTGAAGGAAATATTGTAGAATCAGGAATTGAGAATATGGATGAAAAACAACTCATTCTAACTCTGTCGGGAGAAAAAACAGAACATTTTCTGATTGGTGCCAATGATTTTAAGGTGTTTGCAATGTCTGACACCGTCCTAAGACCTGATATTTTTAGTACAAGTTTCTTAGTAGTAGACAATCCAACTCAGGTATTACCAAAACCCACACTTTCAGAATCTCAGCAAGACCAACTCTCTACAAACAATTATGGGCTTTTGGTAATTGTAGTGGGGGCAGTTGGAATAGGGATCCTGTTATATGTTAAGAGCAAATCTGATTCAAAAAAAATTAAAACATAATCAATTACTTTGTCCCAATTATAAACAAAGTTCCAAACTCTCTTCTCCATTTTTTTCTGTTATAAGGATCTTTAATTTGCTTAGTTTTTGTTTTAAAACCATGTTTTTTGAATAATTCTTTCCATTCACGTTTTGAACGTAAATGCATTTGGAGTTTCATTTGCTTTGACCAGCCAGATGTTGCTTTATTGTCCTTGTAAAAATCTATGCCACAAAAAAACTGTCCCCTAGGTTTTAAAAGTTTGAAAATTTTTGATAGAGCTAAATCCAATGATTCTGAATAATATATTGATTCCATTGAAAAAACATAATCAAATTTTCCTTTCTGGTTCCAAGATTGTATGTCAGCTTGAAAAAATTGTTCTTTAGAATTTTTTTTCTTTAATTTAGCACTTTTAATCATGTTTTCACTTTTATCAATTCCAATTGCTTTTTTGCACAATTTCATTTTGGCTATTTTTCTAACAACCCATCCATTTCCACAACCAACATCAAGAAATGAAAATGGTGAATCAAAGGAAATTAAGCTTAAAAATTTTTGAACTGACTTACTGTGTTCTAGTTCCATTAATTCTGCTCTTCCAGTTAATGCCCATTTGTCAAATGTTTTTTTTACTTCATCAATAGTCAATTCTTCACTACCTTTCTTATGGTGTAACGGGTTATGGGATCGTTTTCACTAATCATTGAGTAGAACAATTTCTACGTTTACCTTATATTCAGATTTTTAAAAATTGTTTTGAAAACATATGCCAGACGAATCATGTCGAAAATGTGGTGGAACCTTGGTAAATTGTACTCAATGTGCCGTGTGTAAGGAAATAGTTGGTATGATTTGTCAAAACTGTGGTGCTAGAACGATGGAACAATTTCATGACTACTGTGTATTTGGTATTAGCAATATTCACACTACGGATTTTGAGGAAAATCAAAGTGTTTATGTCAAAGTTACTGCTTTTGCTTGAATTAAAACAAAAAATACTTGAAATTTCAGGCAAGCCATTCTTTAGAGTTTACTAGTTATTTTTTTGAAGCACTTTTAACTAAATTAAAAAGTTGGCGAACTGCCAACTTTGGATGATGAGTTGCTAGTTTAACAATACTCGATAATCCAAAATCTGCCTTGATAAAATCTAAAAATTCATCCGCACTTAATTCACTTATAATGTCTAATTCTTTATCCCACTCTTCATCTGACAATCCCAGCCATCTAGTCTGAACTTTAGATGCTGAATTAATCTTAGACTGAACAGCATTTTTCCAAACATCTTCATATTTTTTTAAGGATTTTTCCGAAGTATTGCCTAATTTTATTGCATTCGCAGCAATATTGCCTGCAACCCTCCCATATCGAATTGCATATCGAATTCCTTCCAGCACTAACGGATTTGCTTGACCAGCTGAATCTCCTACTAGTATCAAATTATCATAAACTGTCTTTCTTGATACTCCCTCATTTGGAATTAAACCATAGTGGAATTCTAGTGGAGTAATCTTACCCAATTCTTTTATTGGCCCCAATTTTTTTTCAAGGATTTGTTTCAATCTTTCTGTAGGATCTACATCTGATTCAGGCTTTCCAACGCCAACACCAATTCTAACTATTTTTTCACTTACAGGAAATATCCATGCATATCCTGCTGGAGAATATTGTTCACCAACCATAAGCCACCATGTATCCGAGTCAATTTTTTCTGCATTCACTTCGTATTCAGCTCCAACGCCAAATCTTTTCCATTTGGTTACAACTCCAAGTGATTTTGCAATAACAGATTGAAAACCGCTAGCATCAATCACAATTTTTGATTTGAAAATTTTTTTCTGATTTGATTTCGTTGTTATCAATCCAGAAATATTTCCATCTTTATTTTTTATTATATCTATTACATTTGTTTGAACAAATATATCTGCCCCTTCATTCTCGGCTTTTTTTGCTAACCATCTATATGTCTCTCTTACATCTAAGACGGCAGCTCTTGGAATTTTATCTTTAATCATTACTTTGTTGTTTGGTGAACAAAAACCATAATTTTTGATTGGATTATAACATTTTCTTGGAATCTCAAACTCTTTGATTGAATCCATCCAAGTGACTCCGCTTGTTCTTACAGTTTGTGCAATTGATTCTTCTTTTTCAATTAATGCAACCTTAACGCCATTTTTTGCGGCTGCGTATGATGCAGAAGATCCAGCAGGTCCTCCACCAACTACAACAATATCATAATCACACTCTTGAGTCAACTTTTGAAATGGATAATTTTGGGTGATATAATTTTGAGGCTAATTTTTGAAAAGAATCGTGCCTGTAAAAATTTGAATTTATTTTTTTAGAATAGGCTTGCCAGACATGTCACTTTGGCGCTCGTCATCATATGTTTCTTGGTGGTTCATATCCCTGTGCATAAAACTATGAGTCTCACCTACTTTCTTTCTACAAAATTTCTTATGAACCGATTCCTCGATTTTTAATGTGGTTTCATTTTCATGGAATAATCGCTTTCCACAGTCTTGGCATATTATCTCAGGCATGAAATTCATCAATCTCAAATCTATTTAGATGTTTAACTTTAGAAAATAATAGATGGTTGACTCTGATTTGGTCCCGTTTGCGTTTTGGTCCATTTTAACTGGAATTATAATAGTGGCTTCAAGCCTAAGTTACAGGGCTTTTCTTAGGAGAAGAAAAAATGAGAAATCTTCGGCTTGAAAAAAAAGGTTTGCGAGGGCTTGCCATAGCTGAAAGTTTCAAGCAAGATTCAGAAAAATCAATTCTTGCAGGAGTAGTAATGCGTAGAGATTTTGTAATTGATGGTTTTGTGTTTGGCAAAGCTACTATATCTGGAAATGATGCTACTGATGAAATTATTAAAATGCATGAAAAACTCGCAAGGCCTGATATCAGCTATTTGTTAGTTTCTGGAATTATAATCTCAATGTACAATATGGTTGACATACAAAAAATTCATAAAAAATTACAAATCCCTGTAATTGGAGTCACATATCAAGACTCTACAGGAATTGAAAAAGCTATAAAACACCATTTTCCAGACTCTTGGAAAGAAAAAATTTCTGAATACAACAAATTAGGAGAAAGAGAAAAGATTAATCTTAAAACCTCTTTTGACGTATTTGTTAGAAAAGAAGGATGCAAATTATCAGATGTAAAACATCTTCTTAATGATTTGACTTTACAGGGCTCTTTACCAGAACCACTTCGTGTTGCACAATTACTTGCAAAAACATTACTTCATGACTAGGCTTCAGAAGCTGATTTTCCGCCATCTACATCAAGAATTGTTCCTGTAATCCAATTAGCTTCATCTGATGCCATAAACAAAACTGCATTAGCTACATCTATTGGTTCCCCAATTCTGTTTAATGGCAATCTATCTTCTAGGACCTTTCTTGCATTTGGGTCTTCAAGATAAGGTTTGATCATTCCAGAATTAATTATTCCAGGATTGATGCAATTACAACGAATATTCCTTCTTGCGTATTCTACCGCAATTGCCTTTGTAAACATGCTTACAGCTGCTTTAGTTGCTGAATAGACAGCTAAATGAACTCTAGGTATTGCTCTTTCACTAGAAATTGAACCAATGTTTATGATAACTCCACTTTTTACCTCACTCATTTTATTCAAAACTGCTTTTGTAGGTCTGAAAACTCCATGAACGTTTACATCAATTAATTTTTTAATGTCAGAGTCTGGCATTTCATGAAAGTGTATTGGATCATTTAACGCACCAGCTCCATTTACCAAAATGTCAATCTTACCATATTTATCCATCACTTGATCAACAATTTGGAAAATTTGTGCTTCATCTGTGACGTCGCATATCATTGACACTGTTTTTTTATCGCTACCAACACTCTTTCTCACCTTTTCCAATGATTCAAGATTTCTTCCTAAGAGAACAACATTAGCTCCTTCTTCTATAAACCGTTTTACAATACTAGCACCAATATCACTTGATGCACCGGTAACAATTGCAACTTTATCTTGAAGTCGCATTGATTTATGCAGAACCTCTTATCTTAAATTAATTTTGCAGATTTTCAGTCTTTGTAGCTTGTTTTAGGTAAGCCAAAATACCCGTATAATCAAGATCGCCAAATCCATTTTCAATAGCTTTCTTGTAGATTTCTTCAGCCTTTGTACTCATTGGCAATCTGATCCCAAAAGATCTTGCCGTTTCATTTATTGTGTCAAGATCCTTTTTCAAATTGTTCAAAGTAAATGTTGGTTTGAATTCATCCTTTATCATTTTGAAAGCTTTGTTCTCGCTCATTCCTGTTTTAAAATAAGTTGAATTTAGAATTTTTAGAAACACCTCAGGTTCTACCGATGTTGCTCTAGCAAGCGTTATTCCTTCAGAAAGCGCAAGTGCTAACATAGCAATCTGAAGATTCATTGCAAGTTTTACAGAGTGTGCAACGCCATTTTCTCCCAAGAAAAAAACTTGATGGCCAATAATTTCAAAAACTTTTTTGAATTTTTCAAATGCATTTTTATCCCCTGATGCCATAACAACTAACTTTCCATTAATTGCAACATTTGGTCCTCCCATAACAGGAGTATCGAGCATTGTAATTCCATTACTTTTGAACTCATTTGCAATCTTTCTGGACTCTATTGGATTAATGGTACTCATGTCCGCGACGATTAAGTCTTCATGTTTTCCTTCAATTATGCCATTTTTTTCAAATGATACTTCTCTTACCGCATTGGCATCTTTTACACAAGTTATTATCAAATCTGATGCCTTTGCTACGTTTTTAGGGCTATCTACAATTGTGGCACCGTTTTTTTTTAATTCTAAAGTTTTTTCTTTTGTTCTGTTGTATACGGTTAAAGAAATTTTAGATTCAAGTAAGTGTAATCCAACTGCGTTTCCAAGCATTCCTGTACCAATTAATCCAATTTTATCTTCGTTCTTCATCTTTTAATTCCCATTTTTTAAAACCAAGCCTTGAAGTCTCAAATTCTAAATGTCCAATTATTTTATCGCCTTTTCTAACCATAGCGTAATCAGATTGTTTTATTGTAAATGTCCTTTCTTTAGGTTTGTAACCTCCTTCTATAACTTTGACTTTAAATCGCTTGCTGGCTTTGACAACGAGCTTTCTTGCTGTTTGGACATCACCAATCCAAGACATCATTTCAAATTCTCCAAAATTTTTTGTTGAAATATCATAACCGTAAAGCCTAGCTTCAAATTTTGACTTGCTTTTTTTCACTTGTTCATTTAACCACAAAACTACTTGTTCTCCAAATCCTTTCTCTATGCCAAATGTTTCTGAATCTTTCATGTCTAATTGTGCAATGGTATGTGAATAATTCTATCATAAAATCTTCTCTCTGTTAAACTAAAATATCAAATTTTTAATGGTATGGTATGATAATTGTAGATTGCAGCGAAGTGGAGCCAATAAAACATGAATTACTAGTTTATGTGTCTGATCAAGTGGCTGCTGTTCCTACATTAAAAATTCATGAATTTACTTTGTCTCCAATCGAAGATCATCAAAGTATTGACAAAAAGGAAGTAATCACCGCAATCAAAGAATTTTTAGATTCTATAGGTGAATCTAGAAACTTTGCTGTAATATCAAACTCTAATGTTGTTTTAATAAAATCAATCTCTGGGAAATCTATAGGACGTGAACCGCAGCCTATTGCAAAGATGTTTTCATGCTCTCACTGTGGATTTGTAACTCAATATGAGGTAGAGCACAACAATCATCAAAAAATTCATTATCTGTGATTTTTTAAAACATCGTAAATTTTTCTTCGTCTTTTTTGGGGTAATTCTGTTAATAAGGAAAAACTATACTGTGGAAACAATCTTTGATATTCTTTAACAAAACTATCTGCAACCTGTTTTGTGTGAAACGATATTTTTAACCCTTCAATTGTGTTTATGTTACCAAAAACATCATAGACTACCAAGTGATATTCTTTTGGCTTCTCATAATACTTTGTACTAAAAAGCCACAAGCTTCCGAACACAAAAATAAAAAATCCAGTAATTAGTTTTTCAAAAAATCTATTAAACACTATTAAATTGCGAGGAGGATGTTTATAAGCTCTGAGTTACAAAGATTGAATGTGAAAGACTCAATTAAAAAAAATGTAAATAAAATATATTGTGAAAAATGCAACATTGTTTTTGAATCTAGGGAAAAATTTGAAAAACATTTTGAAAAACATTCATCCGTTTCCTGTGAATCATGCCCTCTTGATATTGTTGTAGATAAAATTACTAAATTATTTAAAAGAAAGAATCAGACGTAATTTGGAAGAAATCTTTTAAATTATAGAGAACAATCTGAACCTAGATGGCTAAGAAAGGAATTATTGCAGGTGGAATTGCGGCAGCCATTATTATTAGTATTATTATTATGGTATTAGCATCACAATTTGGCTCAGAAACTGTTAACCTAGACATGCAAAGAATGCATGGAGATATTTCAACGGCTATGGGTTCACCAGTTCTTGGTAATGCTAATGCCCCAATAACTATAGTAGAGTTTGGAGATTATCAATGTGAGCAATGTTATGCGTGGTATCATAACACAAAACCTGCTATTGTTCAAAATTTTATTGATACTGGAAAAGCAAATCTTGTCTTTGTTGATTTGGCATTTTTAGGAAAAGATTCACCTAAAGCTGCTCAGGCAACATATTGTGCTGAAGATCAAGGCAAGTATTGGGAATTTCATGACATTCTGTATAATTCACAAGAGCATATTGATAATGGATGGGCAAATTCTGAGAGGCTAAAGGCATTTGCATTTAGCTTAGGCCTAGACATGGAATTGTTTGAAAGTTGCACAGATTCTGGAAAATACTCTAAAAGAGTTCAATACAATATTGATGAGGCTAGAAAGCAAGGTGCTAACGGAACCCCCACATTCTTCATAATTGATTCTGAAGGAAATAAACAAAAAATATCAGGCGCTCAACCTTATTCGGTTTTTAAGAATGTAATTGATTCTATGATATAGATTGAATGCAGTAAAGCTTGTTTTTTCAAATCATCGATACATTGCTTTAGCAGCTGTAATGTTTGTTGGATTGCTAATTTCTCTTTCAATAATTTCTGAATACATCTTTTTAGAACCATATATTATAGCACACCTGCCAGAAGGAACCGAGTTTGGTTTAGTATTGATTATAGCGGTATCTGCTTTATCTTCACTAGTCATACCGATGAACGTTTATCGAATTAGAATTATACAAACCTCAAAAAGAAAAATCAGTGGAAGTGTTTTTGGAAGCATAATTGGTGCGGCTGCTGGGGCATGTAGTTGTGGGCCAATTGGATTTGCGGTGATCTCTACATTTGGCAGTGTGGGTGCAGTAACAACCTCATTTTTAACAAATTATGAAATACCACTAAGGCTTGGAGCAATTGCTTTGCTTATTTTTGTTTATTACACTACTGTAAGATCACTCAAAATAGAATGCCAGCTCAACAAGTAGTAATTTTTCCTTTTAAATTATAGTTATTACACAATATTTTGAATGTCAGGAAAACCGTGGCTTGGTGGAATTTACCTCAGAGGTAGGGGTCATAGTATTGTGATAAAGGCTCTGAATCATTATAAGAAGCGAGTTGCAAATGTTGGAAACGATCCACAGCTAAAAGAATCTGCAATGAATCTTCGAATGTTAGTATCTGAAGAAGGGAAAAAAACTGCACAAAAAGTTGATGTTGTAATAAAGATAATCAATGCTGGAAAAAAAGATCCAAAACTAATCAACCAAGTTCAGTTTGAGGTTCCACTGATGGAAAAAGCTCTCAAATGTTATCAAACAGATATTGAAAAAATTGCTGATACCATGCAAGAGAGATATGTAGATCTGTTTGATGAACCAAAAAATCTTCAATTTGATCTACCGTTAATTGAAGAAGCATTACAGGAAATCAAAAAATATGGTTAAGCAAATTTTTGGCATGATTTTTTGAAAATTTAGAAAAATTATACCAAAAGAACAAAGATTAGTAACCTTGAACTCTATTTCTGGCCACTGGCCCCTGAATGCATTGTCGATAATATTCGTCCCAATTCGGCCAAATCGCAGTACCTCAAAAACTGAGGAATTGGAAGAATTGGAAGAAAGATGATCTAGGAATCATCTAATTTTTTTGAAAGAACCCTCTGGTACATTTAGGTTATCAAATGTTTTTGGATGAATAATTTTTGCAAGAATTTCAAGGCCGGTTATTGTTCTGATACTTGGTTTTGAAAAATAAGAATTTGCATCAACTGCAAAAACATTTTCACTTTTAACAGCTGGTAACCGTTTCCAAACTTTATCATCTTTTAGATAATTGTTGTATTCTGAAATAGTTCTGTTTGTGTCAAAACCACAAGGCATCAAAACTATAATGTCTGGATTTGCTCTTATTACTTCATCTATCTCCATTCGTCTTGAATGCTCACCAATTTTACTAACTAGGTTTTTTCCACCAGCTAGTTCTATCATTTCTGGAACCCAATGTCCTGAAGTAAAAAATGGCTTAATCCATTCTATTGCAAGAACTTTTGGTTTTTCATCAATGGTATGGTTTTTTACAAACTCTATTCTCTGTTTTAGGGATTGACTAAGTCTTTTACCTTCTTGATCTTTCCCAACAATCTTGGCAAGAACTGTTACACTTTCTAAAATTTGTTCAAGGTTATGTGGATCAATGGAGTGAATCTGTGGTTTCTTTTCTAGAATGGAAACAGCTTGTTCTATCTGGTTTGTGTGAGCTGCACAAACCTCGCATGTATTTTGTGAAATAATTAGATCAGGAGAAGCTTTTTTGAGATTTTCTTTCTCTAATATGAAAATATCTTTTCCATCTCGCATCAGTTCACAAGTTTTTTTGTCAATATCTATACTTGACATGGTGCTACCATCAATTACGGTATTAATCACACGGGGTTTTGATTTTGCATCCTCTGGATACCGGCATTCATGAGTTACACCAAACAGATTATCTTGGCAACCAAGCTCGTAGAGTAACTCTGTTGCACTAGGTAAAAACGAAACGATTCTTTGAATTGTCACAAATTTCTAATAGGTGGTTTGCATTTTAAACATCTTCTGAGTATTTCACCCTCAGTATTGCAGAAATTAACCATTTGAGAGTAAAATACAATAACTGCAAAGGCGGTTTTATCATAATTTGAAACAAACTGGAATCTTACTTGCAGCAATCCTATTGTTTGGAGCAGTGTTCCCTGCTATAGGAACATCATATGCACAAGAGCCAACACAAATGGAAACACTCCAAAATTTTGGCCAAGAAGTTTCGGATTTTATTCATGAAGCAATTCCACTGTTCAAACAACAACGAGAAGAAACGATCTCTGCAATTAAAGAGTGCAGAGAAATGGTTAGAAATGCCTCAACAGAAGATAGAGTCCAAAAAAGAAATGAATGTAGAGAAAATCTTGACACCATCAGAGAAAAATACAGAGAAAAACGAGTTTTATTCAAAGATCTTTTCAAAGAATTTGGGGATACAATAAAACCTCTAATCAGGGATGCAAAGGGACTTCAAGTTAAAGAAACTGAGAGAATGCAAGCAATGAAGGAAATTAGAGAAACTGCAATGCAAAAACAAGAAGAAAAACCCCAGATAACAAAAGAGGAAAGAAGATCAATTAAGGATCTTAGAGATCTTCTTAAACAACAAACTCAACAGATTAGAGCAGAGCAAAAACAACTTGAATTAAAATTAAAAGAACAAGCTAAAGAATTAAAAAATAAAATTAGAGCGCTCAACAAAGAGATAGAGGAAAAAGAGTTTAAGGCTCAACAACTAAAACATGCTGAAGAACGGGCAAAAAAACTTGCACAATCACAAGGAAAAACGTATCTTTCACCACAAGTTACCTCTGAACAATTAGAACAACAGATACAACAAATAAAAGCAAAAACAACACGACTTCAACAAATAATTGATGAGCTAACAAAACAACTTGATAGTCTTCAAACACTTCCACAAACAACACAGGAGCAGGTAACGCAAGATGCCTCTGACCAAATTGAAACCATAGTTGATGATGTACAAGAAATCTCAGAGACAATAGAACAACTTGATTCTGATATTGACCAAACTCAACAAGCAATAGAAGAACAAGGAGTTACTGTAGAGGAAACTGAAGAGATGGAAGAGACTGAAATGGAAGAAAGCTCTGAATCAGAAAACATGACAAACTCTACTAATTAGCGATTTAGGCTGTTTTACAATCAGAGAGTTTGATCTTGGGTTAATTATCAAGTTCAGACAGCTTAATTACGCACAAAATACGAAACAATTTCGTGGTTTCAAGCTCACGAGATATCAGAACAGCAATTGAAGCTAAGTGGAATGAGTATTTGGCAAAGTATGGGAATTTGTTTTCATCAGATAATATCAGTGGTTCTAGCCCTCCATCTGTTTTTGTTGGAACGTACAACTATCCCAAAGTGAATGTTGGCCCAATGGTTCCACCAATTCATGGTGATACAGGTATTTTGGATGCCCCAGAACGATGGGCCGGAAAATCCCTTGAAGAAATTGTAAATTATAGGTTGAATTTGGTTCGTGGAATCCAAAAGGTTCCAGTAAATGAACCAACTGGTAATTACATTGAAAACTTGCAAGAGCTTGCAATGGCAGAACGGGCAACCGACTCTGATGTACAGTTTACTAAACCTACTAGTGCAATTGGTTTGCTTGATGGATATAACGCTCCGTTTGGACCAATTGGTGAGATAAAATCTGCAAAGTTTTCAAATTCTCCAGCGGAGAAAAAAATTGAGAAGATTTACTATGATAGGGACCTTTTAGCTGTTGATGCGGTACTAAAACTATACAATTCTGGAATAGACATTTCGCAAATTCAAAAGTGCTTTTCAATTGGTATGATGGGGAAGAAAAGAAAACTTGTTCCAACACGCTGGAGCATTACTGCAACAGATGATATCATTTCAAATGATTTAGTGCAACAGGCTCTGGAATTTTCTGAAATAGACAGATACGAGGTATATCACTATGAGCACTTGGGAAATTTGTTTTCAGTTATGTTGTTTCCTCATAGATGGGTGTATGAAATGATTGAAGCTTGGTATTCTAATGGCGTATTGGGGTTTGGTTCTGATCACGAGGGTGTTAAAGGAATCGATCATTCACCAGAAATAGCTGGCGCGTATTACTCCGCAAAACTTGCCGTTGCTGAACATCTAGTAAAAAACGAGATACAAAGCGGAGTTTTGGTGTTACGAGAAATTAGACCTGAATATGCAATTCCAGTTGGAGTTTGGCAGATTAGAGAAGGGGTACGAGAAGCTATGAAACAAAAACCCGTACAATCTGATTCATTTGAGAAAGCACTTGATGTTGCAGCAAAACCAATGAGCATATCGAGAAAGGAATGGCTAGCTCACGGAAGTATAGTACAATTAATGAAACAAAAAACAATTTCTGATTTCTTTTAGAATTCTCGATCTTAGCATCATAACATTCGAATCTTTCTGTGTAATCGACTACGATTCCCTAAAAATAGAAATCTATCTAAACATCCACGATTTTAGATTTGACCTTTTGTATGATTTCATCTGGAATTTTTGACATGTTATGGGTATCTTTTGCGTGTTTAGCTATTTTTTGAAATAACTCTTCTTCGTTTTTTGCTGAGGTAGACCATGCACAACCATCGACTACATCTCCACAAGCAAATTTTTTGGCCATGCTGTCAAGAGTGTATCTTTAGATTTAACAATAGCGGCTGTATCTAGTAATCTGTGCGGGATTATCTGCCTGTGATTATACCATGATTTCTCGCATTGAATATATGGAGCTGACTTTCTGCATAGTTTACTGTAAGGGGCAATATGCTAAAAAACCAGAACGATTAAACTCCAGTTCTAACGGCATTTGCCACTCTTCCCTTACAGTATTCTAAAACAGGCATTTCAATAATTGTATAAAATTTTAGACTCTAGATTTTTGTTTTATCTTCTTTTTCTAGCTTGTATTCCATATCGCCAAGCTTGTATTCTTCTTCATCGGCATACGCCTCTTCTGCATGCTCACCAATATCCAAACCATCCTCTTCAACTTTTTGAGAAACTCTGACTCCCATTACAGCTTTAATGACTTTCATAATGATGAAAGTGCCTCCAAATCCTAATGCAATCGCAACACCAACTCCAAGTAATTGACTTCCAAACTGTGCAATGTTTCCAAATAATGCTCCAACAGGACCTGTGGGATTTATCATTGCGTTAGCGAAAATTCCTACGGCAAGTGATCCTGTAATTCCTGCAACCCCGTGAACAGAGCTTACATCTAGTGCATCGTCTATTCGTAGTTTCTCTTTAAAAATAATTAATCCAGCGTATGATGCAAAACCAATTCCTAATCCAATCAATACTGCATGCTCAACACTAACAAATCCCGCAGCTGGCGTTATTCCTACTAGTCCAGCTAGTGCACCGTTAATTCCTGCTACTACACTTGGTTTTCCTGTTCTTTTCCATGATAGTCCAATCCAAACAAGAGCCGCAACTGATGAAGACATGTGGGTCACAATTATGGTGTTTGCTGCTAGTCCTCCAGCTGCTAGTGCACTTCCAGCGTTAAATCCAAACCAACCAAGCCACAACAATGAAGCTCCAAACACTGCAAGTGGAATGTTATGTGGAACCATAATTGCAGGACCAAAATCTTTTCTTCGCCCTAGAACAAGAGCAGCTGCTAATGCACTCATTCCAGCGCTGGCATGTATGACTATTCCTCCTGCAAAATCTGCAACTCCTAGTGCTGCAAGCCATCCTCCGCCCCAAACCCAATGAACTAGAGGATAGTAAACAAAAACAGACCATGCTGCAATGAATATTATGAAAGAACTAAACTTCATTCGCTCAGCAATCACTCCAGTGAGCAAAAGAGGAGTAACAACAGCTACAACCATTTGGAATTGCACAAATGACATTCCAGGAATTGTTCCTGCATATTTTTCAAGAGGTTCATCCCAAGGAACTCCTTTAAGAAATGCAAAATCTAAATTTCCAATTAATCCTCCGGTATCATCTGGCCCAAATGCTAAACTAAATCCAAAAATAAACCATAACAGACTCAAAAACCCTAGTCCAAAAAAGATCTGCATGAAAACAGAAACTGCATTCTTTCTTCGCAAAAGACCAGCTTCAAACAATGCAAGAGCTGGAATCATTAAAAAAACTAGTCCACCTGCAAGAATAATCCAAGTGGTATCCCCCGTGTCTAATGGCACGGTGTAATGTTCATAGCTTAATATATTAAGTTACAGCTATTTAATTTTCATATTATAATATGAATTCAAACAATATTTTTATCTACGGTAGTTAAACAAAACTCGTGATTCGTATTGAAGTCGTTCTTGCAGAAAATGATGTAATGGCTATTAGTGAAGGATTAAAGGAAATTCCAGTGAGTGGTGTTCTAGTTCACAAAATGAAAGGAAGAGACAAGTTTCCAAAACCAGAAATTCATGCAGCTAAAGGTAGTGAGATCTTTACTCCACAGTTTGGACATAAACACGTAATGGAAATTATAGTACCGGATTCAAAAAAAAATGATGTAATTAAAATTATTAGAGAAAATTCTAAAGTTGGCATGATTTTTGTTCATCCTGTTTTAAATGCAGTTGAGATAGGTTCTGGAAAAGAAGGAGATCAAATCCTTTAGATATTGAATTTAATTCATATTACAAAATTTTACAGCAAAAATTGGTAACTAATTTTCAAATTTGGAAACGTAACTACATTGTAATACAGTGGAGCCTATTTTGATCAAATTGCCGTCGTGGAACTGTAAAAAAAGTTAAATTTCCGGATGTTAAATAAGCTGATAGGGTATAGGGAAGATATGGACAAGATTAGAACCATCAGAGATACGATAAAGCTAGAGTACAAGCTAACAAAGGTAGAGGATGAAAAGGCCATAGTTGAAGAGGCTGAAAGCATATGGCAAACTTTGCATGAATTTGGCATCACTAAAGAACAGATTATGAAACAAAATCTTAGTCCTGAAGAATTGTACAATATTCGCTGTGCCGTCAAAACTTATCAGGATTGTCAAAAAGTTCTAAAAGGCATAGAAGAACAAAACTAATTCATCAAATTGAAAGGTCAAGATAAGGGATTTGATTCAGATTATTATAGAAAAAAACGTTTAAAGAAATTAAAAAAGAAATAATCTAACCTTTTATGAGCCATTTTAACTGGGTATTTCAGTGCAAAACAAAAACCTCTACATTGCAATTGGACTCATAGCAAGCCCCATTCTGTTTGCATTAGCAGCATTTCCAGATACATTCAGTCTAAGCTGGAATCAGGGACGAGGTGGATTTTTGTTTGCTCTTGCATTTGTAATAGCAGAGCTTGTAGGACTAAAGATAGGAATATCAAAAAAGAAACTTTTGGCAATAATCCCATTATCTGGGATAGTAATTGTGTATCTTATAGCACTAGAGGCTGGATTACGAGAATACATCAACAATGGTGCAGAATTGTACAATGTTCAATTAATCTATTCTTGGACTTGGATGTGGGATTTTATTATAATGTGTATGTTTGTAATTGCAGCTCTCTTCATATGTTTTGGAAAAAAATGGATTCGAATTGCCCCTGCTGGCCCAATATTTCTTGGAGGTTCTGCAATAATTCTTTCACTTGATGCATTTTTTCCATATGATTCACTTGGTCCACTACAATACATCGTCCCGTATCTTGTTCAGCTAAATGTATTTCTAGTCAATCTATTTGATCTGGGAATTGCAACCGCACGTGACAATCTAATGTATCTTCGTGGTGATCATGGACCATTTGCATTACAAGTGTTTTGGCCATCAGCTGGAGTTCACTCCATAATTATTTACTCTTTAGTAATGGGTGCATTTTTGCTTAAAATGAATATTCCAAGAAATAGAAAAGTAATTTACTTTGGTTTAGGAATTTTGGGAACAATTGCCGTTAATGTAATTCGAATTTTTTCACTTTCAGTTTATGCATTAAAGGTCACAACTAATGCTGAGCAATGGGAAGAATTTCATTCAGTAGCTGGAGAAATAATGTTTCTACCTTGGCTTTTCATTTTCTTACTTGTTGTTATGTTAATTGAAACTAAGCGTTTAAAAAAACAAGAGGCTAAAACCTAACAACAACATTAGAGAAGATCTACCTAAACTCATCCTTGCTAAATATAATGTTGTTTTAAGGTTACTTAAGGATGATCAAAAAGTATGAACTGATTAACATAAACAATACAAGATAATTACGGTGAAATTTTTTCTTCATTTTGATTTGATTCTGAGGGACGACCTATTGAAAAAGTAGTTTCATAATGGTATTCATTTGACACAGTTTCTGATTCGTCCTCTATTAAATCAGGAAGAATGTTAGTCGAAAAAACAATTAAAATCGCGGCTATAGATAAAACAATAATTATTTTCGTATTCATAGAAAGTTGTTTTCTTACCATCTATTCCACCGTATTTTCATTGATATATAATTCAAAAATAACTATCAATACTACTCTGCCCTTTGATTTCTGATAATTCAGATACTTTAACACCTAGTCTTCTAACATCAATTATTTGATCCTCTAATGCTTCTAGCAGTAGCTGTTTTGAAATTTTTTCCAACTCATCAAGATTGGATGTAGAATTTCGAAGCATTCGTGATTTTGTTTTATTTGATAAATCAGATTGCACAAACTGAATTCCTACTGATTTAAACATCAAATTCTTGCTTCTGATAATATCATGAACCTCTTTACATAATTCATCAAGATTCTCTGCAAGAAAATCATAGTCTTTAGAATCTTTTTTCAAAGTAATAATTTTGGAATATTGGATATTTGGAGAACGTGGAGTTACAGGCTCATCATCAATACCTCTTGCAGCATTGAATATGTATGAGCCAACCTTTCTCCCAAATTGCTGATTTAATGAAAAGACATCAAGTTTTTTTAAATCTGAAATTGTTTCAAACTTCATCTCACTAAATTTTTGTTCAGTTTTTTTTCCAATTCCTGGAATAACTCTGATCTTTAATGGATCCAAAAATGCTTCAACCTTTTCTTGCGGGACAACCGTTAGTCCATCAGGTTTTTTAAAATCAGACGCAATCTTTGAAACTAATTTATTTGGAGAAACTCCAATAGAACAGGTCATCTTTACTTTCTCACGTACGGCATTTTTGATCTGCTGAGCAAGATGGCTTGCTTTATTGAAATCACCTTGAATTTTTTTTGATACATCGAGATATGCTTCATCTCTTCCAACATATTCGAAAACATCTGCATACTCTTCAATTATTTTCATAGTATTTTCTGACATTTCAGAGTAATAATCAAAATCAGTTGGAAGATAAACAGCATCTTGTCTTTTCTCCAATTTTTTTTTTGCAAAACGTATTGGCATTCCTGATTTTACACCAAATTTTCTAGCCATGTAGTTTGCAGTAGCAATTGCTCCACTATCGCTTCCTCTATCAGAATACACACAAACTACAACTGGTTTTGTTTTTAATTCTGGTGAGCGGATTTCTTCACATTGGGCATAAAAGTAATCAAAATCAATGTGCAAAACTACGTGACTCACGAGTATTGAATATTAAAAAAAGAATATTATGATATCGGGTAGTTTCATCTAAATATAATCACGTTTCAATATTTCTGTGACAAATCCAATCACTGTGGGCGTTGAAGGTATAAACATAAAGCCTGAATTAATGGAAAAAGAGAAACTTTATCATTGTATTTTTCAGGACAAAATTTTTTTGGTCTACAAAGACCCTCAAGATGTTCTAAATTGCTTTGAAATTGAAGAAAAAGAATTAGTTGACAAAGTAAAGGAACTCTCTAATGATGATAGTGTTGAAAAAATTTTTGAAGAGTATATTCAACGAGAAAATCTTAAACATTAAATAAAACCGAATGAACAAGCTGATTCTATAGGAATAATGATTTGAGCAAAAATAATAAGCCGACAGAAGCCGAAGAAATATTTTCAGAGTTTCAAAAATCAAAAGAGAAAAAACAAGAAACAGAACAAATTTCTGAACCTGAAACACTTTCTCAAGAATCCGAACCTGAGCAAACTGTCCAAGAAACACCCGAACCTGAACTAGTAACAGAATCTAAATCCGAAGATATTGCAGAACCTGAGCCAAAAGAAGAAACAGAAACGAGGGAAAGAAATGTAATTTTTGTTGGAACAAAACCCATAATGACTTATGTTACCGCAACTCTTACACAATTATCAACTCAACCTACTGTTACAATAAAAGCTAGGGGAAAACGAATCACACAAGCTGTCGATGTATCTCAAATGATTGTCAAAAGAATGAACACGGTGGGATATAGTATCAGTGATGTTAGAATTGCTTCAGATTCATTGTTGTCTCAGGATGGAAAAAAACGTAATGTTTCCACAATAGAAATTGACATCACTCAGCACTAAAACCACAAAAACTATTGTTGTAATAATTATTGTTTTATCGATTGGATTGGTATTAGGAACTATTTTCACTTCATGTTCTTTACGACATATTGATATTCTAAACGACATTGAAAAATTTGAACGAACATTTGATCCTGAATTTTGTGAAAATCTAGTTTACAGAATAGACGCATTTAATGATGATTGTGAACTCGATATTGAAATAATTGATTGTGGTTAACCGTATATTGAACTCTTAAAGTCCTTGGCCTCTTCTTCAGCCTCTCTGATATTTTTCTCAGCTTTTTCTGCTTCTTTTTGAAGCATGGTAATATCACAGGAAATTCCTGGTATGAGTTTTGACATTGATAGACATAATTGTGTACTTGCTTTAAAATCCGGGCCTGTTACATCCGAATTAAATAAAATCACAGCAACATTTTGGTCATTCATCATGCCTTCATTTAATAAAATCCCTGGAATTCCAGGAATTGTGCCATGGGTAATTACAGAAAATCCTGCTTCAATAATCTTATTTTTTGCGTCATCTGTACTTGCTGCTGCCAAAATTTGTTCACCATCTACTTGAGAATTTGTTGCAACTCCACTAACAATTAGTGAAATGTTATGTTTTCTTGCCCAGCTTAACATGGTACGAGCTACAATTCTATGCATTGGTTCTGCAATTGTAAGATATGATGAAAAAACTACCACCTTTAAATTTTCATTAACAAACAACCTTGTTGGATAATTTGGTTTACCATCCTTGATTAAACTCACTGGTGGAAATCCATCAGAATCAATAATTCCAGCTAACTCAAACTGTGTAGTATGAATTAATGACTCAGTGGCTATTGCTTCTGTAAAACCTACAGATGGAAAACCATCTACAAGATATCCTCCATCGACGTTAATTGGTTTAAATTCCTTAATTCGAATTCTTGGAAACAAACTTGATCATATTTTGAATATAATACTTAATAGTTTATCGTGAGCTATTTTTCTAATCTTCTTCTTTAGCGTCTTGGAACTCTCTTATTTTACGTGAACACTCAAGTATTTCTTCAGGGGTGTGTCTTGATTTTGGTTTGTTACAAATTGGGCACATTTCATCGCCCCCTGTGGATCTTGGAGGTTCAGTCATCATATGATATTACAAGAAACTAGTCGTTTTTATTAATTTTAAAAAAACCTGTGACCAAAATCTACTGTGATATTTGGGAATATTATTATTTTAGTGATAAACCCCCCTTACTCATGGCGAAGCTAACCTGCAGCGACTATGGATTTGAATGCGACTTTACAGCAGAAGGTGAGATTGAGAATGTGATCGCCGAATTTGGAAGACACACTCTTAATGAACATGGTATAGAATATTCAAAAGAAGCCTTAATGCAATTCATTTTACGAAAAGGGTGATATTACTTATGAAGGTAATACATGCTAGCCCCGGTTTTGGTTCTGCGCTTACTGAACAGCAAGTAATAGATTTTCTTTCTAACAGCAAATTGAATCTTCAATTAGGAACTATTGATAATAACTCTGAACCAAACATTCACCCCGTTTGGTATTTTTTTGATAATGGAAAATTATATGTTGAAACAAGTAAAACATCCAAAAAAGTTCAGAATATAAAAAATAACAACAAGTTGTATTTTTGTGTTGACGATGAAACAATTCCTTACAAGGGAGTTAGGGGAAAAGCAACAGTGAAAATTCTAGACCAGGTTAATCAGATGTTGCCTATTGCACAAAAAATCATGCTAAAATATACCGGAAGTCTAGATAACGAAATTGCAAAATTCTTGTTAGATGGAGTAAAAAATGGTTTTTCAGTTATACTGGAAATTACCCCCAAATTTTATTCTACTTGGGACCACAGTTCTGGCATTACTGCTTAAGAATTATTGTTTTAATTTTGCAAGTAAAGCAGAATACAAAAACGGAAGAATAGTAGTTACTTCAGCATGTATTGTAGCCTGCTTTGCTTTTTGTGTAACCTTTCCCCAAGAAATTGCTTCTCTAACTAATGCTCCACTTAGACTTCCATCAAATTCTTGGGCTGTTGTAATGTATACCGCATAATCTAAACCATCTCTGTATTGATTCCACCACAGGGTGTGATGCTTTGAGATTCCTCCTCCAATCATAAACGCACCAGATTTTTTAGCTTTGAATATTAAACCAGATAAAAGCTCAGAATCTGCTACAATATTTAATTTAAAATCACTATGCTTTTGTGAAAAAAGCCAAATCTGACTTCCAACCGCACCATCCATGATTCCAGGAACTATAACTGAAACATTATTTTTGTATGCCCAATATAGAAATGAATTTTCACCAAGGTGTTTACCAATCATTTTACAAATTTCGGCTGTAGACATTTCACGAGTTCCAGATTTGTACTCTTCTTCCAAAAATGACTGCATTTTGTCTTCAATAAGTGGACCATAACTTTCCATTGGAACTAAAACATTACCCAATCTGTGAATTTTTTGGTTCACTAATTCATTATCATCCATAGTAAACGAACCTTCGTTATAATTTGAAAAATATCGTGCAATATCATGGTCCAATGCACCACAAGTAGTGATCATTACATCAAACCATTTGTTCTTGATCATGTCTTTAATAATTCCACGTAGTCCTGTAGACATAACAGCAGCAACACAGGAAAGGAATCTTAGACATTTTTTATCAGAAATCATGTCTGTTAAAATTTCTAATCCACTTGAAAGACTAGTTGATTCAAAACCTCCAGATAGCGCCATTTCAGAAAAGATTTTGTCTATTTTTGTATCATTTTTTATTTCAATATCTTTTACAGGACGACCAAGTTCTACCATTATTTGAACACTTGAAAGCGGTTATAAAATTCTGACTCGAGAAAAAATATATCAAAAATTAGTTTACAATTAGGAAAACTTTAAACCTGCTAAAGGGCACGTACAGCGAATGCCAGATAAAATTAAGGTGGGTTTGGTGGGCATAGGCAACTGTTTTTCTGGATTACTTCAAGGAATAGAATACTATAGAAAAAACTCATCACAGAAAGTCATTGGAATAATTCATGAGGAATTAAGCGGTTATGGCATTCACGATATTGATTTTGTTTGTGGATTTGATGTTGGGGAAAACAAAGTTGGCAAAACAATCAATGAAGCAATTTACGAATACCCAAACATGGTAGATTGGATACCAAAAGATGAAATGCCAAAAACAAACGCCAAAGTTTATGAAAGTCCCGCACTGGATGGTGTTGGAATTTGGGTTGAAAATAGAGTAAATCCAATGAAAACTAACAAGTCTGTAGAACAACTTAACGAGGAAATTAAAAAAGTTATAAAAGAAACCGGAACTGAAATACTTGTCTCATATCTACCGGTTGGTTCTGAAAAGGCTACAGAATTTTGGGCCCAAATTTGTCTTGACACAAATACTGCATTTGTAAATTGCATTCCATCATTTATTGCATCAAATGAAAAATGGGGTAAAAAATTTGCAGAGAAAAAAATTCCAGTCATTGGTGACGACATAAAAGGTCAAGTTGGTGCAACAATTGTTCATAGAACCCTTGCAAGATTGTGTAATGATCGTGGAACTAAGATTGAAAAAACATATCAAATCAATGTAGGGGGAAATACAGACTTTTTAAACATGAAAGAACAAGAACGATTAGTTAGTAAAAGAATTTCAAAAACTGAAAGTGTTCAAAGTCAATTAGATGAAAGACTCGACGACGATCAAATCTATGTAGGTCCTTCTGATTTTATTCCATTTTTAGGAAATACAAAATTAATGTTTATGAGAATTGAAGGGCGACAATGGGCAAACATTCCATATAATATGGAAGTTAGATTAGAAGTTGACGATAAAGCAAATTCTGCAGGAATTGTAATTGATGCACTCCGATTAGCAAAAATTGCCATTGATAGAGGAATTGGTGGACCAATCGTCCCTGCCAGTGCTTATTTAATGAAACATCCTCCAAAACAGATGAGTGATCCACAAGCTAAAACTGCTTGTGAGGAATTTGTAAAGGGAAATTAGAACCTATTTTAAGAAACTTTTTTAGAATCAGAAAATCTGATTTTTCTACTTTTTTGATATTTTTTGAGATTGAATTTTTTTGAAATTTCCTTCTGTCCTGACATTTCTACCAAAATTTTAGGAATCATAACTTGATTTTTTTCGATTAAATCTACTATGACACTTTTTCCACCAAATTTTCGGTTCTGCACATTTGCAGCAAGAATAGGCACTCTATTCTCTAGGGCTCTTACTTGTATGTACATTTGCCATGGGGTAATTCCACGCCTGACAATCCTACTTGGTGAAAAAAGAACATCTGCACCTTTTTTTACGAACGAACGTGCTACCTCTGGAAATACCATATCGTAGCATATGACAATCCCAAACTTGCACTTTGTTTTGAAGATCTTTGTTTTCCTATCTGACTGAATTAACTGCTTCTCATAATCAAACGGGTGTATCTTTTCTTGTCTTCCTACAACCTCTCCATTTGGAGCAATGACTGGTGATGAAATAGTAAGCCTTCTATTTCGGTGTTCATAGAAAGCCCCAGGAATTATTGTCATTCCATAATCCTTTGCAATAATTTTAAAATTAGAAAACTCACTTTCAAATTCTGAAATCTTATTATTATGAAGCCATTGTTCAGGTAAACACACAATATCAGTCTCTTTTTTTCCTAATTTTTTTAGCAATTCTGAAACTTTCTGAATCCCTTGTTCATTAGAAGAAAAAGAAGAAGTTTGAATAATGCCAAGTTTTACCATGAACAATTTTTATTGAATTATTATAGATAGGTTTCACTATGCTCTGAGCAAAAACTTGGAAAAATCTATCACATTTGTCAACTAAACTTGTTAGCAATCGATTATCCTCCGATCCCAGAATCTTTTTCATTGGTTCATATTAAAAAAGTAGAAATTTTTGGCTTCAAATCATTTGGATTTAAAAATACATCAATTGATTTTGAGCCTGGGCTTGTATCAATTTCTGGACCAAACGGTTCTGGTAAAAGTAACATTTTAGATGCTATAATTTTTGCACTAGGTGAAAATAGGCCTAAAGTAATGAGAGCAGATAAGCTACGCTCGCTCATTCATGATATTGAGGGCGCAGCGAGGCATGGTCCAAAAATGGCAAGAACCAGCGTTCACTTTGATAATTCAGATCGAAAGATCCCTGTTGACTCGGATTCGGTTGAAATCACTAGGGAGATGGATGACAAGGGTGAAAATCTATACTATCTAAACAAAAAGAAAATCCAGAGAAACCAAATCCTGGACCTTCTTGATGTGGCAAATGCTGGTCTCAACCAATTGAATGCAGTTCAGCAAGGAACGATTACTAGGATTTCAGAATTTAGCCCTGAAGAAAAAAGACAAGTTATTGAGGATCTTGTGGGGCTCTCATATTTTGACGAAAAAAAATCCGAGTCTGAAAATCAACTACATGCGGCAGACCAACGCCTTGAGATTGCTATGGCAAAAATGGGGGAGGTAAAAAAACAGATAGACAATCTAGAAGAGGAAAGAAACCTCAAACTCAGGCACGATTTTATTGAAAAAGAGGTACTGAGGCTAAACGCAATTGATGCTGCTAATAAAATGAAATCCATAAAGGCAGACAAGATTTCTAAAGAACAAATCCTAGGATCTTTAGAATCAGAATCCAAAAAATTTGGAGAAGAATTAGCAGTTGTAAAAAAAGAATCAAATGAATTAGAATCACAAAAATCTGCATTTATGAAAGAAGTTAATGCATTCAATCAAGCTAAAGCTTCAATCGATTCCGAACTAAGCGTTGCAATGCACAAGTTTGAAGAAATCAGTAGTACTGTTGCTACTAAGAAAAAGAGATTACAATACATTGACAATAGATTTCCACAAATAAAAGAAGAGATTGAGCAGATTCAACAACAACGTGGTACGATAGAATCTGAAATTTCCCAGCAAACAGACTCCATTGAACAAACAAACGAAGAAAAGAAAAAAATCAATAATGAACTACAATCTGTAGATTCTGAACTAGAAACGGTAGCATCTGAGTTATCTCATGCAGCATCCCAAAAACGTGAAGTTGATCAAAAAATCAAAAAGCTGGTTGGAACTTTAGATGATGCGCAATTTAATTTGAAAAAATTTGACTCTGAGAAAAAGGATTTGCAGAAAAAAATTACAGAAAACACGAACAAACATAATGATATTAAAAATGAACAACAAACTTTGGGACAAATTAAACAAAAATTAGAATCAGCAATTTCAAACCATACAGCAACTGTCTCTGAATTAAAATCTAGAATTTCTGACTTAAATTCTAAGCGATTAAAGTTTGAAAAAGATATAGAAGAACTAAATGAAATATTAGAAAAATCAAGTAAAGCGGCAACTCATTATGAAACAAAAATTAATCTTGTAAAAGGTACCATGCACGAAGACTATACTGTTGCAAAACTCAAAGAAGATGCTGAACAATTGGGCATAATGGGACTGGTTTATGAAATGATTTCTTGGGATAAACAATATGAAAGAGCAGTTATGGCTACATCATCTGATTGGATAAAAGCAATTGTTGTTAAGGATTTTACTACATTAATCAATATTGCAGAATTTGCAAAACATAAGCAATTACCAAAACTGAAGATTATTCCATTAGAAGCAATTCCTAATTTCAGACTAGACCCACCAAAGGCAAAAGGCGTTATTGGCATATTGTCAGACTATGTAAAATGTGATTCAAAATTTACCCCAATCAAAAAATTTCTATTTGGTAATGTTGTCCTTACAGAATCTAGAGACTCTGCATACAAAGTATCAAAAACAGGTTACAAAGCAGTTTCTATAGGTGGCTCATTTTTTGACGCAAAATCAAGTGCAGTAATTATTGATATAAATTCCAAAATCTCAAATCTCACAAAAATAATCTCACAAAGTACATCAATTGAAGGATTACTCCAATCTGTACACCACTTAAAAAAATTCGTTCAAAAGAAGAAAAACTCACTAAAAAATATAAATGAAACAATTGAAAAATATCATAATCAACTTTCAATATCCGATACAGAACTAGCAACTGCAGAACATCGTAAAATCGATTTACAGGATCAGATATCAAGGACACAAAGACTCACAAATTCTTTGTCTGAAAGAATTGGACAACAACAACAAAGAATAGAATATTTAGAATCTGAGATTGCAAAACAAAGCTCTTATGTTGATTCTCTAAAAGAACGCGTCGCAATTGTAAAGGAAAATTATGAAGATGGGGAACAAATTAGAATCTCAAATGAAATTGCTAGATTAAACACAAAAAAGGTAGCCCTTCAAAAACACCAAACTGATATTATCATTGAACACAATGCAAAAACAACTCAGCTAGTAAATCTCAACACGAAGGATGCTCATGGCAAATCACAAATCAGAGCTCTTCATGAAGAAAATGATAGTCTTGCACAAGAGAAACAAGAAATTGAAAATATTATTGGTGATTTAGAAAAACAAAAAGAAAGTGCCAATCAGGAATCAATTGCATTAAGAGAAAAAGAACAAGAAATTATCGGTACTTCTGGCACATCAGTTTCACAATTACAGGAATATGATGATAAACTAAAGTCACTATATGAAAGAGAAAAATCACTTACCAAAGAGATTGGCATAATTGACCGCCAATCTGACTCTTTGAGAAGGGATTTGAAGGAATTGTATGAAAAGGAAACTGCCACACAGCAAATTATTGACGCTTATGGATTAGATGAGGATGCAGAAACATTTGAAGTTACAAACCTTCTCCAGCCTTTATTTGCAGAACAGCGAAATCTTACAGAATTAAACGCGAAGGCTCCTACCACATATCTTACAATTTCTGAAGGATATCGCTCAATGTCAACAAGGAAAAATTCCCTTGAGGAAGAAAGAAACTCTATTGTTCGATTCATAGAATCAATTGAAAAAGACAAGCGACAAACATTTCTTGATGCATTTGATAAAGTAGATAAGGAAATTCGCCTCATTTTCTCCAAAATGACTGGTGGCAATGCTTGGCTAGAACTACAAAACGAAGATGATATTTTTTCTTCTGGAATATCCTACCTAATTCAATTCCAAAATAAACCGAAAAGAGAATCTACATCAATTAGTGGAGGAGAAAAAACACTTGCCGCAGTTGTATTTGTTCTAGCATTACAAAAACTCAAACCTTCTCCATTCTATTTGTTTGATGAAATTGATGCTCACCTTGATGCTCCAAACTCTGAAAAATTAGGAAAAATTCTGGCAGAAAGATCACACGAAAGTCAATTCCTAATGGTGTCTCTAAAAGACTCTGTTGTGCAAAGAGCTAAATTAATCTATGGCGTATTTCCAAAAAATGGAGTTTCACATGTTGTTACTTACAAGGACAAACGATTGCCTTCAATGACACCTTAATTCGATTTATGATCCTTTATTGCTTCTTTTAATTTTTGATTCCAAAATTTGATTGATTCTTTTTCATAATCTATAACTTCTCCATTTTTCTCTCTTTGAATTAACTCTAAACAAAATTTCTTGTATTCAAGATCAATATCTGAGGGAAGATGGGATTTTTTACTCAATTTCTTACATAATACTTCAATTTGATCATAATTAAAATTTGATGTTGATGATTACTAGTCTAATTTAACAAAACAAGCCACCTTTCTACCATCATCTATTTTTTCTAATGGAGGTTCTTCTTTGCATTTTTCTATAGCATAAGGACATCTTGCTTGAAATCTACATCCCTTATAGACATCAATTTCTAACGGTTCATTGATGCGAATTTTTTTCTCCCTATGTAGATTTTCAGGATCTGGTTCTGAAATTGCATCTATTAGTGCTTGAGTATAGGGATGTTTTGGATGTAATAACACGTTATCAATTGGACCAATTTCTACAATTTTTCCCAAGTACAAAATTGCAATTCTTTGTCCGAAATATCTAGCTGTTGCTAAATCATGCGTTATGTAAATGAAAGTAATACTATGTTTTTTTTGTAGTTCATTCATTAATTCTAAAACTTCAGCTCTAACTGAAACATCTAACATTGATACAGGTTCATCCGCAATGATTATCTTTGGTTTTAATGCTAATGCCCGAGCAATAACTATTCTTTGTCTTTGTCCTCCAGAAAGCATATGAGGATACTTTTTTGAAATGTCTTCTGCAGGTTCTAATCTAACCTCTTTTAAAACTTCAATGACTCTATTTTTTTGTTCATCTTTATTCCCAACTTTATGAATCTCTAACGGCTCAGAAATTATATCATAAACCTTCATTCTAGGATTTATAGAATCATATGGATCTTGATGTATCATCTGACATTGCATTCTAATTTTTTCTAAACTTTTTGAATCATTTTTAATTTCTTCATTCTCTAAAATTATTTTTCCAGAATCTGGCTGAATTGATTTTAAAATTAACTTTGCAATGGTTGATTTTCCGGATCCTGATTCCCCAGCTAGAACAAAGATTTCACCCTTTTTAACGCTAAAAGAAACATCATCTGTGGCTCTAACGATTGATGTTTTTGAACTAAACACACTTTTTTTAATAAAATATTTTTTCAAATTCTCAATTTTTAAAATTTCATCCATTATTCTCAATTAATTATGGAACTATATCAAGAAATATGAGTTGCTTTTTTCAAAAGATTTGGAGAAGCATTTATTTATAAAAAAATGATCGCTATTTTACTTGAGCTCTAAAACAATTCAACAAAATTTAGGATATTCAGAATATTGTGTAGATTCCTATGTTAGTTATTTCAAACCTGATCCTACAAAATCTGAAATGACATTCGCTGAAGAAATCAAAAATAGCCTGAATCAGACACAAAAATTCATTAGTCCAAAATACTTCTATGATAAAACAGGTTCAATTCTATTTGAAAAGATTTGCTCACTGCAAGAATATTATCTCACAAGAACAGAAATTGAAATTCTCAAGAAAATAAAACATGACCTGCCATATTTTATCGATAAAAAATTTAGGTTGGTAGAACTAGGAAGTGGTTCTTCTACAAAAACACGATTACTTTTAGATGTTTTTGATAAAATTCATGATATTATCGAATACATGCCAATTGACATCTCTGAAATTCTGAAAGACAGTTCAAAAGGTCTCCAAAGAGATTATGACAATTTACATATAACTGGAATTGTTGATACCTATGAACATGGATTAAAATTTTTAAAAGATTATGATGAAAAACTAAACCTGATTGCCTTTTTAGGATCTAGTTTTGGAAATTTTTGTGCAGACGAAGGATTTGAATTTCTTAAAAAAATAAACCATACAATGAAAGAATCGGATCTTTTCTTAATTGGTTTCGATCTTGTTAAAGACAAACAAATTTTAGAAAATGCTTACGATGATTCTCAAGGCATTACTGCAAAATTCAATCTTAATGTATTGCAGCGAATTAATAGAGAACTAGGTGGAAATTTTAATCTAGATAAATTTGCTCACTATATTTGTTATAATGAAAATGAAAATAGGATAGAAATGTATCTACGTTCACTTGAAAAACAAACAGTACAAATTACTCGAGCAAACATTTCATTAACTTTTGAACAAGATGAATTAATTCACACAGAACATTCTCACAAATATTCTATTTCTACAATCCATCAATTATTTGAAAAAACTGGATTTAACATAAAAAAAATCTGGCAAGACAGTAACTATTATTATGCAGTTATATTGGCATCTAAAAGCTAGATGTCTTCAGCACATCTGAATCCAGAAAATAACCATCTTTCATCTAATCTGAAGAAATTCCTATAACTTCCACGAATTGACATTTTAGGCGTTCCAAAAGAGCCCCCACGAAGAACCTTTTGATTCGTAAACCATTTGTCGTTGTATTCATCAAATCCTGTTTTAAAACCTGGATAGCCAACAAATTCTGAAGCCGTCCATTCCCAAACATCTCCAATCATGTGATGACATCCAGATTGGCTTACTCCATCAGGATAGGACCCAACTTCAGAACAATTCCAAATATATGATTCTAAGAGATTTGCATGAGATGAAGATGGTGGCTCATTCCCCCATGGGAAAATTGTCTTTCTGTGTTTTTTCTCATCCCAACATGCAGCCTTTTCCCACTCTGCCTCTGTTGGTAATCTTTTTCCAGCCCATTTGCAATAAGCCAAAGCTTCGTAAAAACTAACGTGGCAAACTGGTTCTTTTGGATTTATTTTTCTCTTTCCCACAAAGTCTCGTGTCATCCACCATCCATCAATTTTTTCCCAATACATTGGTGCATTCCAATTATTCTCTTTAACTTTTTCCCATCCATCTGATAACCAAAATTTGTAATCGGTGTAGCCTCCATCTTCAATAAATTTTAGATATTGTTCATTAGTTACTGGAAATGAATCAATTTTGTAATCGTTAAGATATATTTTATGTTCTGGTAATTCTATATCGTAACAATATTCATCACCATTATATCCCATCGTATATACTCCACCAGTAATTTTAACAGATTTTTGTTCAATCGATGATGTAATTGGAAGAGAATTTTTTTTCACAGGTCTGTATTGATCTGCAAGTAAATGTTGTAGATCATAAACTAAAAGTTCTTGATGTTGACATTCATGGTGAAATCCCATTTGAATTAATCTTGTTTCATCTTCTGAAAGTGTAGTTTTTTGAAGAAAATTTGTTACTCTTTTATTAATTAAATGAAAATATTCAAAAATTTGTTCAACTGTAGGTCTTGAAATAATGCCCCTGCCAGCCTTGTCATGTGGAACCCCAAACTGTTGATAATACGAATTGAGATATTCTGAAAATTCCTTTGAATAAAATTCATAATTTTTGTCAATTTTGCTAAGTATGGCCTCGAAAATCCAACTCACATGACCAATATGCCATTTTGCGGGACTCGTGTAAGTGGCAGTTTGAACAACAAAATCATCTTTTTCTAGAGTTTTAACTAACTCTAACGTTCTAGAACGTGTTTCGTTGAACTGTTCTATAAGAGATTTTCTTTGTTGCTGCTCTGAAACTATTGCCATTAAATAAAAAACAGAATCTAACACTTATTACATTTATCCCAAATCTAGTATCCGCGAGCAAAAATAGGTACTGACATACTTTGCTCATTGCAATATATGCATTTTTTGCCTGAATTCTCACTACCAAAAGGAATTACGCGAATGTCCGCTCCAGTCTCTTCCTTTATTTTTTCTTCACATTCTTGTTTTCCACACCAAGGAGATTGCAAAAATCCACCTTTTTCAATTTGAGATTTAAATTCCTTATAGCTTGAGATACTTTTTGTCATTTCATCATGAATTTTTTTACCAGAAATTAACATCTGTCTTTGGATATCAACTAGAATCTCTTCTAATTTTCCTGTAACCTCATCAAATAATATGTCCATTTTCTCTTTATTGTATCGCTTTACTAAAACAACTTTATTCTTTTCAATATCTTTTGGTCCTATTTCTATTCTTAATGGAATTCCTTTTAATTCCCAATCATGGAATTTGAATCCCGGAGTTAGTTGTTTTCGATCATCGACATGAACTCGGATGTTTTTTCTAATAATGCTACCTTGAAGTTCATTTGCTTTTTTCAAAACTTTTTGCTCATCATCATCTGAATAATAAATTGGAATTATTACTACCTGAATTGGAGCAACTTTAGGTGGTAAAACTAATCCTTTATCATCCCCATGCGCCATAATCATTGCACCAATTAATCTCCATGATGCACCCCATGAAGTCTGCCATACAAAATTTTCAACATTGTCTTTGTCGGTGAATTTAACTTCAAATGGTTTTGAAAAATTCTGTCCAAGAAAATGTGAAGTCCCCATCTGTAACGCTTTTCCATCAGGCATTATAGATTCTATTGTGGTCGTGTAAACTGCCCCCACAAATTTTTCTTTTTCACTTTTTTTACCTGAAACAACTGGAATAGCGAGCTCTTCTTCAATGATTAACTTGTAAATCTCTAATATTTTCAAAACCTCTTTTTCTGCATCTTCTTGCGTAGCATGCACTGTGTGACCTTCTTGCCAGAGAAACTCGGATGTTCGAATGAAAGGCTTGGTCCCCTTTATCTCTGCACGTAGTGCAGTGTTCCAAAAATTAATTTTTAGAGGCAGGTCTCTCCAACTTTTTATCCATTTTGAGTATAACGAATATGCGAGTGTTTCAGAAGTAGGACGTAACGCTAGCTTGTCTCCAATTTCATTTTCACCCGAATGAGTTACCCAAAAGACTTCAGGGTTTAATCCCGCAAAATGCTTCTTTTCTTTAGCTAACAATGATTCTGGGATCAAAATTGGAAGAAATCCATCTCTTACTCCAAGTTTTGAAAATTTTTCATTTAATGATTTTTTGATTGATTCCCAAATCGAATACCCATCAGGTCTTAAAACGATTAATCCTTTAACTGGAGCATAATCAGCTAACTCCGCCTTTAACACAACTTGAGTGTACCATTCACTAAAATCATCTTTTTTAGATACAGTAATACCAATTTCCTCTTTACTCAAACTAGTTTTTGATGAGAAATTTCACTAATGAGCTTTTCCTAGAGAGGATCCCCTTTACAAAGAACCTTTCCAGTTACTCTGCTCTGAAAATTTGGACAAACAAAACATTGTATGAAGTGTGTTTGAGCCTTTAATACTGGGCAATCTACATACTCTTGCTTCATTCTTTTGAGCATTTTTGGACTAACTCCTTTGAGTTTTATTTTTCCTTTATCGTCCATCATGCCAGATTCTTTTAATTCCTTTTTAACATCGTCTGGAATTTTTTGCTTATCCTCAGTGGTTTTTATCTCAACTTCATATTTGTGTTCTAACTCGTCCATAAAAAATACATTTACTATGTTTGATTTATTACTAGCGGTATTTGATCTTTTAAACATCTCAACTTTAATATAATTAGAATTTTAGTTGTGAAATTAGAAAACAATTGCTAGTAATTTTTGATGTAGAAGGCGTTCTTTTTGATGCAGAGTATCTTCCAATCCTTGCTGAAAAATTAAACAAAGAAAAGGAAATTTGGGATATTACAAAAAAAGGAATTCAGGGAGTCATAAATTGGGAAGAAGGGCTTCGTAAAAGAATTGAGGCACTAAAGGGGCTGGATCATAAAACATGTCAAAAAGTAGCTGACTCTTTACCTATTATGACTGGTGCAAAAGAAGCGTGCAGAATTTTGAAAGCTGCTGGGTGGAAATTAATGGCAGTATCGGGTGGTTTTACAATAATGACAGAAAGATTACAAAAAGAACTGGATTTAGACTATGTATATTCAAATGAATTAATCTTCAAGAATGGTAAACTTGATGGAGTAAAAGTCAATGTTGATTCTGACAAAGCTAAATCTGCGAAAATTAAAATTCAAGAATGGAATCAGAAAAAAGACGACATTGTAGTTGTTGTTGATGGAGCAAATGACATCACATTGTTTGATATATGTGGGCTCGGAATCGCATTTAGGGCACAAGATAAAGTAAAAGATGTAGCAGATGTAATACTAGAAGAAAAAGATCTATCTAAGATTTTAGATATTATAAATAAACATTATAATTTGACATTAGAAACACCTACATTGGCATAAACAATATTTTCCACATCACTTGAAAGCAAACAATGACCATTGAAATCATTCCGATTCATCTGAAGAGAGAAATTGAAATTGGAGAAAAACTTGTAGATCTTCTACTAAAAACTAAATTTCAAGATGGCGATATTCTTGTTGTTACTCAAAAAATAATTTCAAAACAAGAAGGACGGATAGTTGACCTGTCAACAGTAATTCCTTCAATACTAGCACAAGGAATTGGTTCTGAATATAAAAAAGATCCACAACTATTGGAAGTAATTCTTTCAGAATCAAAACGGATTGTACGAATGGAAAACGGAATTATTATTGTAGAAACCAAAAATGGTTTTATTTGTGCTAATGCAGGTGTTGATGAAAGCAATGTGCCAAATGGATTCGTCACATTGCTTCCTTTAGACCCTGATAAATCTGCACAAAATCTTAGAGAAGAAATTTTAAAAAAGAGTGGTAAAAGTATAGCTGTTTTAATTTCTGACACTTTTGGCCGACCTTTTAGATTAGGTCAAACGGACTGTGCAATTGGTGTCTCAGGCATCGATTCTATCTTGAATTATGTAGGAAAAAAAGATACTTTTGGAAAACTACTCAGAGTTACGGAAATGGCAATTGCAGATGAGATTTGTTCGGCGTCTGAATTAGTGATGGGTAAAACAACAGGGTGCCCTGCCACGATAATTAGAAATTACAAATTTACTCCGTCAAATGATTCAGCTAAATCACTTATTAGACCTAAAGATGAAGATTTATTTAGATAACAACTCTTTGAAAGAAATTATATTACTTTAATCTAGTATCCTGAAACAGAATGGACTTTCTAACTTCCGAATTGCATTGTCATAATCTGTTCTCAAATTTCAATGTCGGTGATCTTGAGGCTCCGTATGATTGTAATGTTACGATTCAGGAACAATTAGAGCAAGCAAGAAAAATTGGTTTGAATGTTTTGTTTGTAACAAATCATAATACTTTAGATGGATATTCTCAAATGGTTGAATACAAAAATAATCATGAAAAGTACAAGAACATTCAGGTTTATCCTGCGGAGGAAGTATCTACGGATCAAGATTCACATGTGTTAGTATATGGTATCAATGAAAGAATCAAACCCGGATTAAGCTTTGAAGAAGTTATAGATGAGGCAAAAAGACAGAATGGAATTTCTTCTGCACCACATCCATTCAGCCTACTTGATGCTATAAGAGATAAAGCACAAAATTGTGATCTTATTGAGGTTTTTAATAGTAATAATGTCGATGTTTTTGCAAATACTAAGGCCACACTTTTTGCTGAAGTACATAACATGGTTGGTGTTGCTGGAAGTGATTCTCATGTACTCTCAACATTAGGGAGGTGTTCAAACATTATAGAATCTGAAACCACATTGGATGATATTTTATCTGCCATGAAACATAAAAGAATTCAAATTCAAAAAGCTGGTTATGCTACTGCCAAAGAAACTATTGAACATTTAAGATACAAGATTGATAATTCAAAAGAATTTATTCATGAATACATGACCCAATTTTATCCACAATCAAAGAACTTTCTCACACTATTACTACAGTTGTTTGAAAGACATCCAAATAGCTACCTGTGGATTTTACTTTACAAATTTGCTATTTTTGCTATGAAAAGACTTTCAAGGAAAATTAACTTTCAAAATCTAGATCCTTCATTTATGAGGGATAGAAATCTTGGCACAATGTTCAAGATGTCAATTTGAGATTTTTTACTAGTAGGACAAGCTAAACCTAAATAGCTTTTAATATGACAAATCGAGCAAAAAATTAGGTGACTTGAGATTTCAGAAAATGTAGCAAGTATAGATTGCACTGGATTATTTTGCCCTGAACCAGTATTCAGAACAAAAATTGCAATAGAAAAATTACAAACAGGTAGCGTGTTGACAGTTAAGGCTGATGATCCTGCAGCTGAAGATGACATTTCAAGATGGGTTTCACGAAATGGTCATGAGCTTCTTAGCATGAAGAAAAATGGTAATGTCATTGAATTTACAATTAAAAAGGTGAAATAATCATGGCTTCAAAAGCCGTTACTGACACAGAAATTTTAAACAGAGTAGGAAATACTCCTCTTGTAAAGTTAAATTCATTATCAAAAGATAACCTAATTTATTTTGCAAAACTCGAAGGACATAATCCATTTGGTTCTGTAAAAGATAGAGCGGCATTTTGGATGATCAAAGATGCTGAAGAAAAAGGAATCTTGAAAAAAGGACACAGTATTATAATTGAACCAACATCAGGAAATACTGGAATTGCATTAACAGGAATTGCAAATATTTTAGGGTACAAAGTTGAGATTGTAATTCCAGAAAAAGCAAGTAATGAAACTAAAGACATAATTCGTTCTCTTGGAGCAAAAGTGTTTGAAACTAGCGATGATCTATGTCCTAAAGTTGGAGCGGGAACGGATCAAAGCATTGCATTAGCCACATCTATAGCTTCATCAAGACCTGACACATACTATTCTCCAAATCAGTATGCAAATGAGGCTAACTTTATGGGCCATTACAAAGGAACAGGTCCAGAAATTTGGAAGCAAACAGAAGGTAAGGTTACTCACTTTTTCACTGGTGTTGGGACAGGAGGAACAATAACTGGAATTGGTACATATCTTAAAGAAAAAAATCCTCAAATCAAGATTATTGGCTGTCAACCGCAACAAAATCATTTGATACAGGGTTGGAGAAATTTTGAAGAATCTGCTAAACCAGATTTATTTCTAAAACGAGAAAGTGTTGTTGATGATTGGGTTTCCATAACTAATGCAGAAGCATTTGGAGTCGTCAAAGAAGTTTTTGAAAAAGATAGACTATTGATTAGTCCTTCATCTGCAGCCGTTTATGCTTGTATGAAAAAATACAAAATTAATGGTCCTGGTTGTATTGTAGGAATATTTGCTGATGATGGAAGAAAATTCAAGAGTATCTATGCAGAACAAAAGGTAATGACTGAAGAAGAATTTGACAGTGCTTTAAAATCAGCAAAACACGTATCAGAAATTGCGTATATGTAAATTCTTAATTATTCTCCTCTAGATATTTATCTACATCAATTGCCGCCATGCATCCAAAACCGGCAGCAGTGACTGCTTGTCTGTATGTATGATCATGTACATCTCCTGCTGCAAACACTCCTTTTATGCTAGTTTCTGTATGATTCTTTAAAACAACATACCCCTTACTGTCTAATTCTACTTGATCTTTAAACAATTTTGTATTTGGTTCATGTCCTATTGCAACAAAAATTCCGCCAACTTCAAGTATTGTTTTTTCGTTTGTTTGATTATTCTTTAAAACTACACTATGCACTTTTCCATTTCCATTGATCTCTTCTACTTCAGAATTCCAATGAAACTTTATTTTTGAATTATTGAATGCACGATCTTGCATTACCTTACTAGCTTTCAATACTTTTTTTCTATGAACTAAGTGTATTTTCGATGCAAATTTTGTTAAAAATGTAGATTCCTCCATAGCAGAATCTCCACCACCTACTACAACTAATTCCTGATTTCTAAAAAATGGGCCATCACAAGTAGCGCAATATGAAACTCCTTTTCCAGCAAAGGTCTGCTCACCTTTTAATCCTAGTTTCCTTGGGTTAGCCCCTGTTGCAATAATTACTGCTTTACTCTCAAACTCTTTTGATGATGTTGAAACTTTGAAAGGCTTTTTTTTAAAATCCACTTTCGAAGCTTCATCATCAATTATTGTAGCGCCCATTCGCTCCGTTTGTTTTCTCATTTCAATCATTAAATCAGGACCCATGATCCCTTTTTCAAAACCAGGATAGTTTTCGACTTCAGTAGTATTGACAAGTTGCCCTCCAGGTAGAATTCCTGAAAGAATTAGTGTATTATGTCCTGCACGTGCAGAGTAAATTCCAGCAGTATATCCAGCAGGACCTGCACCAATTATAATTACATCATATTTTGTTTTATTTGAATCACTAGACACAACATCGATTTTTCGATGAATAATTTAAGTCATTCACCAATTGTTGAGTATTTGTTGGTGCTTGTCACACAACTTACCTACTTTTAATTGCGAATAAATTAAATCATTTTGCCAATGCGCATTAAAAAGTCTACAATCTTTTTTATCGCAAAAGGCCTCACCTGTTAGATAGTAAAACACTGCTTGCATTAGATACCCTTCAATAACTTTTGAGAGTCGCTGATCATGATATTCAAGGTAAGTGCCTTGATACTTTTTCTTTACAGAATCTATATTCACGCCTTTAGTAAAATTTGATAGTAAATCAAAGTAATACTCTCTCGGCTTTGCAGGAGCTTCAATAATCCCAGTCGTAGAAATAATTGATGGATTGGAACCTATCACCGTTCTCCCATGGTATCTAAAATCATTTTGATCAAACGTACATGTTAATTTATTTGTAAAAATCACGTGGAATTTATCTAATGATAATTCATTATTTGGAATCAATTCTGTTAAAACTTTTTGAAATTCAAAACCATCATACATGATAATATTTTCTGTTACAGACGTGTCAGAAATATTAGACTGCTCAAAAGTGATCTCCTCCAAACTTGGCTCATGTCTTTCAAACGGCTTTTTAGTATTGTAAATTCTACAGGCAGCAATTTCTTTAGCAGTTGTGCTATTTGCAAAGCCTAAAATGTTTTTTCTTAATTCTACTTCAACAGAGAAGGTGTTTGTTAAAAAATCTGTTAGTTTTGAAATATTAATTTCAGGAACAGATGGTTCATCATAAAGGTAAATTGTTGAAATATTCAATAAAATGTATAATATAACGTGAGTTTATCTTCCTAACTCTTTGATTTTAGTTGCTGTAATTTCTGCAGCTTTTTTACCTGAAAATAGCATAGAACCAAACGTTGGGCCCATTCTTGCAAGTCCATGAGTTTCAGTTACAGACATTCCTGCGATGACCAAGCCGGGAAAAATCTCTCCTGTTTTTTCAACTACTTGATCTTCGCCTTCAACCACATGCATCGGATTCATTCCTTTCCATTTTACCAACCCTCTATCCACTAGTCGTTTAACTGCAACAGAGTCATGCCCTGATGAATCAATTACCATTTTAGCTTCTAATGCAACAGGATCAACACAAGTGATGTTTCTTGGTAATGCTGATACTGGCATCCAGTTTACAACAATTCCTGATACTCTACCATTTTTCAAAACCAAATCATCAAATTTTGTTAAATTAAGAAATTTTACTCCAGCATCGCAAGCTCCTGCAATAAGTTTTGAAACTGCATGAGGTCCTGGTGTAAGATATAGCCCGTCCTTCACCTTTTTGTATGGAATACCTAATTCATCCCAAATTTTTTGTGCTGGCTCTCTTACAGTAACAGGATTCATCATGTAACCACCTAACCAATAACCGCCTCCTAGGTAGTTATTTTGTTCAATTACCAAAACCTTGAAACCCATGTTTGCCAATTCTCTGCTAGCTGTCAATCCTGCAGGGCCTGCACCAATTACTATAACATCAGAATCAGCTCTGTCAATTAAAACTGAATGAAATTCATCTGCAATAGCTCTTGTAATGTCAACTTCTCTAACATCTGCAAAAATTTTTGATGATTCTGCATTAACTGATTCTTGCACGAAAACAATCCAACTTGGAACACATTAATAGTTTCCCAAAAAACTTGGTTTTTCATTTAATTAGGTGATACTAATTTTTCATTCTAAAAATTTGAAATTAATCGTAGAGTGAATTATGGCAAGTTACGACCTAAAAACTAAGTATAATGGTGAAAATTCCTAGTTTCAAAAATTTATATCCAAAATAAAAGGAATTTCATAGTATTGACTGCATCTAATCTAAAACAGACTCGTCCTAATTCTAAGACTACCAATATCAATTGGTCTAAAATAGAAGAAGCTGAGAATTTTGCAAAAACAGTGAAACTTTTCCGTCAAGGAAAATATGACGAAGACAGTTTTAGACGTTTTAGATTACAACATGGTGCATATGGAACCAGAATGACTGGTGATTATGCAATGGTTAGAATTAAAATTCCTGCAGGAAAAATTTATCCAAACCAACTTGAAAAAATAGCGCAACTAAGTGAAGCATTTTCTATTGGAAGTGCCCATGTATCTACTAGAGAAAACATTCAGCTGCATTGGGTAGTGTTAGAAGATGTCTCTGAAATTATGCGTGGATTAGCAGAAGTTGGATTAACTTCAAGAGAAGCATGTGGAAACACTGTTAGAAATGTAATGTGTAGCCCTCTTTCAGGAGTTTGCAAAGAAGAAAAATTCGATGCTACTCAATATGCTATTGCAACTGCACAATTTCTATTAAGAAACCCAATGAATCAAAACTTGCCTAGGAAATTCAAATTTAATTTCACATGTTGTGAAAAACATGGAATGGTTCGTATGGTGGATGTGGGTTTACTGCCACAAACAAGAGAAATCGAAGGCAAGGAACAAAGAGGCTTCAAAGTTTTCTTAGGTGGCGGTTTAGGTAACAAATCATATGTTGGATATCAATTAGAAGAATTTACCCCCGAAGAAGATCTCTTGTATACTTCTATTGCTGTTTTAAGAATTTTTGATAGACTAGGTGAACGAAATAATATGGCTAGAAACAGAATGCGTTATCTAGTTAATGACTTGGGCTGGGAAAAATTTCAAAACCTTGTATTAAAAGAGAGAGCTATTGTAAAAGCCACTCAATCAGTAATTATTAAACTGGAAATTGATCAAACACCTGAAGAAATTAAAAAACCACTAAGAATTTCTGAAAGTGGCGGAAGCTCTGCACCTGACGGTTATTCAAGATGGTACAAAACAAACACATTCAAACAAAAACAAGAGGGATATCATTCTGTTTTTATTGCCTTAGAGGCAGGTGACATTACAGCAAACCAACTAAGAGAAGTAGCAAATATCTGTACAGAATTCTCAGCTGAAGGGCTTTGTAGAACAGGATTTACTCAAAACATCGTGTTAAGATGGGTGCATGAAGACGATTTGCCAAAAATATATGCTAAGCTATTAGAAGTTGGGCTGGCAAAATCCGGCGCATTAACAATGGCTTCCCCTATTGGTTGTTCTGGGACAACATCATGTAATCTTGCATTAACTAATTCTCATAGATTGGCAAAAGAAATCCAAAGAAAATTCCTTGAATTAAAACTAGATGAAGATGATGATCTTAGGAATTCCTCTATCAAGATAAGCGGTTGTCCTAATTCTTGTGGTCAACATGGAATAGCTACTATTGGTTTCTATGGTGGCGGCAGTAGGGTTGGAAAAGACATGTATCCAACATACCAAATGTCGTTAGGTGGAAGATCAGATGGAGAAACTATGTTAGGAATTAATTGTATGAGGGTTCCTGCAAAAAGAGTAATTCCTATAATTTTGAAGATTATAGAATTATTCAAACAAAACAAGAAAAATAATGATACACTATCATCATGGATTCACAGAATTGTTAATGGGAATGAAAATTCAAAAATAAAATCAGTTAATGATTTTAAACAAATTTTATCCCCCCTAATTGTACCTCCAACGAAAGAACAAGACAAGGACTTTTACGCAGACTATGGTTCAGATGGAATCTACCACACAAAAACTGGAAGGGGCGAATGTGCTGCTTGAGTGAAGAAAAAACGGTTCGTGCAACAACTGATGTGGACACTTTAAGGTCTGAAATTAGAGATAAGAGTGTTAGAGTTATTGATGTGAGAAAAGAAGAGGAATACAAACAAAACCATATTCCAAATTCAGTAAATCTCCCTTTAGCTAATCTATTATCTGATGATAGCCCAGAGAGAGCAGTAAAAATTTTCCAATCACTTGGAATTGATGATGAAACTCCAGTTGTTGTATATGATGATACATTTGGCGCACTTGCGTCAAGAATTGCATGGACTTTAGAGTATTTGGGGCATAGTGATGTCTCATTACTTGAAGTAACGTATGGTCAATGGAAATCCCTAGGTTTAGAGAATGACAATAAAATACCCCCTGTTGATTCTAAAAAACATTCAGTGAAACTACAACCGCACATTTTGGCAACAGCTGACTATTTAGAACGCGCAAAAGAAAAGGAAGGAGTCACTCTAGTAGATAACAGAGAACGACTTAATTTCTTAGAGCAACATATTCCAGGAGCAATTAATATTCCATACAGAACATTAGCTTCTCCTGATAAAATTCTCAGACCAAAAGATGAAATGAAAAGACTCTTAGATAACAGGAGAATAAAACCCGATTCTGAAATCATTACATATTGTGGAAGTGTAGGAACATTATCTGGATTAGCATATTATGCATTGAAATCTGTCAACCTACCAAACGTCAAATTATACGTTAGATCGTTTAAAGAGTGGAAAAATCTTAACAAACCAACTACAAAACAAGAGGATGCCGACTATTGGGATCTTTCTGCGGAATAATTTTAACTCGGTGTAATTTCACTTCGTAACTGTTTTGTAACTGCTACTTCAATATTGTCAAAAAGATTAAGCATTTTTTGTTTATTTTCTTGAAGATAAATTAACCCTCTGTCCTTTAATCTAATCTTCCACAATCTTATCTCTCTATGTTCTTCAAAAAATTGTTCAATCATCTGTGGTCCACATTTTGTAGGATCAATTAATGGTTCAAAACTCTCAATCGTTTTCTCAATATCTTCTTCTTCTATTGAAGACTTGATAGTTTGAATTGCATGGCTTAATTGTTTTAGATTTTTAACGGTTCCTGGGAGTGCAACATTTTTAATTCCAAGTAAACTTTTCTTTTCTGTTCCAACTTTTTCAGCTAATTCTTTAACAAGATCATATGTTGCAATCCTGTGAAAGCCTTCTCTCTTTTCATGTTTTACTATCAATCCTTTTTCTAGTAATTTTCGTAAAGCGTCTTCTGCATCAGCTTTGTTTAGAAATGTTGTCCAAACGATTGCTCCTACAGTATGATACCCTTGTCTAATTGATTCTAAAACGACTACTTCGATAATTCGTCTAAACCCTTCTTCAACTCTGACATTGACAAAATCTTTATCCTTTACTGCCTTTCTTGCATTTTTAACGTCAATCTCTATCGAACGCTTTAATGCTTCAATCGATTCGGGAATTTGATTTAACAAAGAAAGAAAACATGCTTTGTTATACCATGCCATTCCATATGTTGGATCAGACTCTATGGCCTTTTCGACACAATCAAGGGCTTTAGAATAATTTTTTTGTTCATAGTGAACTAACGCTTTAAGATTCCATGCTTCTGCATTTGTTACATCGATATCTAAAATTCTATCATAAATTTTGAGTGCTTCAGCATGGTCTTCTAAATGAAAACGGGCATATCCCAACTTCAAAAGTGTTTCAACATTTTTAGGATCAATCCTAAGTGCCTGCTCAAATACTATTGCAGCATCTTCAAGTTTTTCATCAGCCATCAGGTTGACACCTTTTTTGAAAAGCTTCTTTCGATTGTAATCAGCATCTGTTAAGCTAGTTTCTTTTTTTACCAAGGGCTTTTCGGTTTTTTCTGGTCTAATCTTCTTCTGAAATGGCCTTTTCATAGTTCAGATTGGGCATTTTTTCTAGATAAATACTATTCCTAAAATTTTGAAATTGGCCTCAGGTTTAAGGCTAGGTTGAAAATACAGAAATACTGCCTAAATACATCATCGATAATGGCCAATTCTAAAAAATTAGAAGTTGAAGGCTCTGCTCCTTTTAAACCGTCGGGAGTATACGAAGTTCAAATTTCAATTTGTGAAAAATACCCCTCAGTAGCAAGTATTAATTCAAAATCATTAGATAAAATTTGGTCCGCAAATTTTCATTTGCGAGTTAAAGATGGTCAATTTTCTGAAATACTTGGTAGTGATAGTAATCCAATTCCAGATTCTGTTTTTGATTTAAACACTGTTTGGATTGTTGTGATGGATCAATTTTCATCACTACATTCTGTTTTTGATGTTAAAGTTTCTGAACAACCAACAACGAGAAAAACAAAACCAAAAACAATTCAAGAAACGATTTCACATCCGCCAAAAATAACCCGTTCTACAAGAGACACTTTAGAAGAAAAAGGATATCAAGAACTATCCGGTGAAAGAGGACAACGTGGTCCAACCGGTCCAGGAGGAGATAAAGGTCCACAAGGTTCACCTGGGGATAAGGGCCCAACAGGTGAAAGAGGTCCAATTGGTGATAAAGGATTAACAGGGGACAAAGGCGACAAAGGCGACAAAGGTCCAACAGGTCCACTTGGCGACAAAGGCGACAAAGGTCCAACCGGTCCCCCTGGCGACAAAGGCGACAAAGGTCCAACCGGTCAACTTGGTCCCGCAGGAGAAAAAGGCCCAAAAGGTCCTGCAGGTGATAAAGGATTAACAGGTGAAAGAGGATCAATAGGTTCTAAAGGTGAAACAGGCCCATCTGGTCTTCCAGGTGATAAAGGAGTATCTGGCCCACTGGGTCCAAGGGGTGACAAAGGCCCGGAGGGTCCCCCAGGTCCCCCAGGGGATAAGGGCACTCAAGGTCCACAAGGTCCACCAGGAGAAAAAGGATTAACAGGCGTTCCGGGTATTCAAGGTGATACCGGGCCAAAAGGTCCAACTGGTGCGCAAGGAGAAAAAGGATTAACCGGTCCTCCAGGTCCACCAGGGGATAAGGGTCCACAAGGTCCACAGGGTCCACAAGGTGAAAGGGGTCCACAAGGTGCACCAGGTGACAAAGGTCCACAGGGTCCACAAGGCGTTCAAGGTCCTCAAGGTGAACGAGGCCCAGTAGGAGTGCCAGGTCCTTCAGGCGAAGCGGGTCCTAGGGGTATACAGGGGCCAATAGGCGAGAAAGGTCCAAGAGGCCCGCCAGGTCCACCAGGAGAGGCAGGTAGTGGAGGAGCTTTATCAGAACAACAAAAAGTTTTACTTAAAGAACTACTAGAAGTATTGGTTGACAGAAACGTAATTACCACAGAGGAACAGATCAAACTGATGAGCTTTCTTTATTAGGTGATTGCAATGAGCGAAAATAATAACAAAATTGAGTTTAAGATGTTAGATTATAAAAGACTTGAAAATGATTTTGTTTCATTTGAGCTAGAAGATGGTTCCATTGTCAAAGTAAAAGTTGATCTAGATAGAGTTGGCAAAGCTGTAAATTTTAAAAATCAAGATGGCACTCCACGTTATACTATAAACACTTCAGTAAAGGTTTCAATAATTCCATCTGATAGAAAATTTTCAGTGGAAAAAACTTCATTAAAACCAAACAAGTCATCTCCCCCAGATCAAATGTTCAGTTAACTCTCAAAATTTAATTCAGAAAAAAGAATACAAATCGCCAATCGCGTTGACGATTGTAAATTTTTGACGAATTTATCGTCGTCTTTTGCGTTTAGCGCCGCCTTTCTTTTTTCCGCCAGATTTTCTTCTTTTTCCGCCGGATTTGCGCTTAGCAGCTTTTCTTCTTGCAGCCATACCAAATCGTAATTTTCATGGCTTTTCTATGGTTAAACTGAACAAAATTACACAAAGTGATAACAATTTATCAACGAATTTTTTTCAAAATTTTAAATTCGGATCGGAAAAGCATCAATAAACACTTTCAGCTGATGGTCTTCTTCCTTGAAACCATATCTTATTTCCACAAATTGTACATTTGTATTGTCTTTTACGCTTGTAAGTAGCAATTTGTGGATGGAAAACAACTTCTTGTTTTGTTTTTGTCATGCAGAACTTGCACCATCTATATTCAAAATCTTGATCCATATTATCACAAAAATGTTCCTAAACAAAAAATTTTTGTTAAACCCCGCGTGATTTTATTATTGTTAATACATCTTCATCTTGTAAAACGTGTTCAATTCCAACTCTTTGTCCTCCAAACTTAACACTCTTTCCCCAGACCATAGCATATCGAAATTCTTTTCTCATTGTTCTGTGTAGTTTATCACAAATATCTCCAACCGTTGAATCTCTTCTAGTAATTAGTGGTTCTTTAAAATCAGTTTCTCCACCTTTTGGCCTCATGTAAATTCTAATGAATTTTAACTTGTCATAGATTTTATCTTTTAACTGATCAACATTGATTCCAGAATCAGCTGAAATTTCTATAAATTCGGATTTTATTTTTGTTTTTAACTGGTTAAGAAATTTCTTATCTACTAAATCTATTTTATTAATAAGGGTGATTGCGTCTGCATAACTTTTGTTTCCAGAAACATAATCAATTAGCTGTTCATCTGAGAGATCCTCACGAATTACAACTCTAGCATTATTGATTCCATAAACTCGAAGAACATCTTTTAGCAAACTTTCAGACATTTTTGTTAGTCTTACCTGTTGTGCAACTGCAATGCCACCAGTTGTGGTTTTCTCAATTACAATATTCGGTGGTTTCTGATTGAGCCTAATTCCAATATTTGCTAACTCATTCACAAGCACATCCTCATGATATGGTTGAAACACATCTAACATCAAAAGTACTAAATCAGCATTTCTCGCAACAGACAAAATTCTTTTTCCAAGGCCTTTACCCGCAGATGCACCTTTGATAATTCCTGGTAAATCCAGCAACTGAATTTTTGCTCCTCTATATTCCAACATGCCTGGAACAACTGTAACTGTAGTGAATTGAAATGCTGCAACTGCAGATTTTGCCCCAGTTAATTTGTTAAGCAATGTAGATTTTCCTACGCTTGGAAATCCTATGAACACAACTGTCGCATCTCCACTTCTTTTTACATCAAAGCCATCCGTCTTTGCACTTTTTCTTGATTTTTTTTCTTCTTGTTCTCTTTTTAGCTTTGCAATCTTTGCTCGTAATAATCCCAAGTGATGTTCAGTAGCTTTATTGATTTGAGTTCTTGCCATTTCATCTTGAATTGCTTTAATTTTTTCAGGAATTCCCAATTAATTCGCCACCGATTTTGATTTTTCAAATAAAATTTTATTATCTTTTTTAATCATTTCAATTCTAGTAACAGGTATTGTTTCAAAATTATTAGATTCAATAATAAATTGTGATAATGTAACTTCTCTTAACGTATCAAAGTCTCTAAAAAATACTTTGTAAGTTTCTGGATTATCCGCATATCTTGCTTTACTAAATATTTCTTCCATCTTTCCTTTTTTTACCACAAAAATTATGCGATTCATTGCCCTAATCTACCTTCTTTATCATAATTTAGTAGCAATTATTATCTGGTTTTTAATAGAAAAACTGTGAAACGAAAAACATTTGCAGTCGATATTGATGGTACTATTACAGAAAATGGTAAAGGAAGAATCCATCTTGATGCGTTATCTGCCTTGAGACATTTGAAAAATATTGGTCATAATGTAGTTTTTGTTTCAGGCAGGTCTTCTGTTGAAGGATACCTTCTTTCAATATTTGGTGGAACAACAAATATTGCTGTAGGAGAAAATGGTGGCTGCATTACATTTGCCCCAAATGGGCATAAATTACTAGGTAAAAAAGACGAATGTATTAACGCATTTAAAACTATCAAGTCTAAAATTGATAATGTAAAAGAAAAACCGGTGTTCCCCAGATTAACTGAAATTGTTTTAGAGAGAACCTTTGATATTGAAACTGCCAAAAAAATTGTCATAGAAAATAATCTCAATGTAGAATTATCAGATAGCCAATACGCATTTCATATTAACTCCAGGGGTATAAACAAGGGTCGTGGATTTGAGGAAGTTATGAAAATGTTGTCAGTATCTAAAGATGATGTGATCGCAATAGGTGATAGTGAAACCGATGTTCCATTATTTAAGGTGGCAAAAACCAGTGTGGCTTTAGGAAATGCCTTTGAATCAGTTCAATCGCAAGCAACCTTTAGTGTTTCAGCAAAGTCAGGAGATGGATTAATTGAAGCTCTGGATAAACTTGCTCCAAAACTTTCTGAGGACTAGCTTTGACATTTCAAGTTTTACTAGATGAAATAAAATTAAATGTAAGCAAAAGTTTGCAAGAACTTGATTATCCTAAGGTCTCTTTCACAGTGGAACCTGCAAAGAAGGAATTTGGGGATGTATCATGTAATGTCTGTTTTTTGCTTGCTAAAGATTTAAAGAAAAAACCAAACGAAATTGCTCAAAAAATCACCGAAACTTATCAAAAACACCTAAGTGAACTAGTATCAAAAATTGAAGCCCATCCATCAGGATATCTGAACTTTTTTGCAAATATGAATAAATTCAATGAATTGGTAATAAAAAATTCCATTAAAGATGATTTTGGTTTTGTTGACATTGGAAAAAAATCCAGAATTGTTGTAGAGCATACGAGCGTTAATCCTAACAAGGCATTACATATTGGTCATGTTAGAAATATCATAATTGGTGATACACTTGCAAGAATACTCGACAAAGTAAATTTTAATGTAAAAATTTTGAATTATGTTGATGATTCTGGGCTCCAAGTTGCAGATATTGTTGTGGGATTCAAACACTTAGGATTTTCAGAAACTCCTCCATCTGGTCAGAAATTTGATCAATATTGTGGTGATGAGGTGTATGTAAAAACCTCTGAAAAATATGAAACTGAGCCTAATCTTCAAGAGATAAGAAAGAAAATTCTTAAGGATATTGAAAACCCTAAATCAGAAATTTCTAAATTTGCAAATTCAATCACAAAAAAAGTTCTCGCATGTCAACTTGAAACTTGTTGGAATCTTGATGTAACATATGATTGCTTAAATTTTGAATCCGAAATAATTCATTCAGGATTATGGGAAAAAATTTTTGAAAAACTAAAGAAAATGAAAATTTTAGAATTTGAATCAGAAGGTAAAAACAAAGATTGTTGGGTAATTAGAGGAGAAGAAAAAGAAGAAGATAAGGTTGTGGTTAGAAGCAATGGTACGGCAACTTATATTGCAAAAGATATTCCCTATGCTGCTTTCAAATTGGGACTATTAGAAGATCCATTCGATTACAAAAAATATGAGAAAAATCAACCAGGTCGAACTTTGTGGCAAACAACCTTGGAAAAGACTTCTGAATCAAAACAAAATTTTTCTGCAAACAAGGTAATTACAGTAATCGATTCAAGGCAATCAAGACTTCAAAAAATTGTCACAGATATTATGTCAAAGTTTACTTCAAATCCTGATTCTTATGTACATTTGGCGTATGAATCAGTCACGCTAAGCTCAGACACTGCAAAACAATTGGGAATGAATACTGGCGGAAAACAAACCCAGATGTCGGGCAGAAAAGGACTGTATGTTAATGCGGATTCTGTTTATGACATGTTAAAAACAAAAACTATTCAGGAAACGAGAAAACGAAATCAGGAAATGGATAATGATGCCGTTGAATTAATTGCTCATCAGGTTGCAGTTGGGACGTTACGTTATGAAATGATAAAACCCGATTTGGACAAAATCATCACATTTGATCTTACAAAATCTCTTAGTCTTGAAGGCGATACTTCACCATATATTCAGTATACCTATGCAAGAGCTGGCCGAATACTAGAAAAAGCTCAGTCTTCACCTGATTTTGATTTAACATTTGAACTACTAAACAATGAATTTGAGACTGAATTAATCAAAATGATAGGATTATTTGATATCAATATCAGAGATGCAGCGAATAACCTATCCCCTAAAGTTATTGCAAAATATTGTTATAATTTGGCTGTATCATTTAACGCATTTTACGAACATGTCAAGGTTTTAGATTCTGGCGATGAATCCCTTACCAATGTAAGATTATGTTTAGTTTCTTCATTCAAATCAACAATTAAAAAAGCACTTAGTCTTCTCGGAATTCCATCACCAGAACGTATGTAACTTAAACGTAGACTTTTATCTACAACAATTTATGCAACCACCGTGGCTAAAATCAAACAAAATACATATGTCTTATTCTATTATAACAGCTCAAAAAAATGGTTACAAAAGATTTCCAAAAATGAAACACTTCACACACACATTGGTGTAATAAGACATGTTGATGCAATCGGTCAAGAATTTGGTTCTAGAATTATCACAAACAAAGACAAGTATGTCTATCTTTTAGAACCGACCACATATGATTTCATTTCAAAAATACAACATGGGACACAAATTGTATATCCTAAAGATTTAGGTTACATCGTAGCTAGAACTGGAATTCAAAGCGGTCAACAAATAGTTGAAATAGGAACTGGAAGTGCAGCGTTAACAACATTTGTTGCGAGCATTGTAAAACCAAAAGGACATGTATACACATTTGATGTTGATGAAGGCTTTATGAAAATTGCTGAAAAAAATATCAAAAAAGTTGGAATGGAAAAATACATCACAATGAAAAAACTAGATATTAAAACAGCAAAAAAAGTACCAATAAAAGATGTCGATGTAGTAATTGTAGATTTAGGAGATCCTTGGACAGTAGTTTCCCAAGCACGTAAGATGCTTAAAGGCAGCGGTTCCATTGTTTCAATATGTCCTACCATGAATCAGTTAGAAAACCTAGTTTCGTCTCTTGTAAAAAACGAATTCACTGACATTGAATGCACTGAAAATATTCTGAGGACAATTGATGCAAGAGAAGGAAAAACACGACACTCTTTTCAAGGAATAGGTCATACTACCTACCTCTGCTTTGCTAGAAAAGCATTCTTTGATAAAAAACCAAAGAGGAAGAAAACATCCGTTGCCTAAAAGGCATGGTTTGTAAAATAAGATTTATTCATCCAAACATGGAGCATTATCTGTGGTAACAAAAACCATTCAGACGGCAACAGTAAAAAAATTCCTTCCTGCAAGAAAGGCAAATTCTAGAAAAGGAGACAATGGAATAGTTTTGGTTGTAGGCGGCAGTTACATTTACCATGGCGCTCCAATTCTTTCATCTTTAGCTGCTTTGCGAGCTGGCACCGATTTAGTTTATACTTCTATTCCAAAAATTAATGCTCAATCCACAAGGGCAATTTCCCCAAACCTAATTGTAATCCCTCTGGTTGATCAAAAACTTACACGCGGGGCTGTAAAAAAATTACTTGGTGCTATTCCAAAAAATCTAGATTCCGCAACAATTGGTATGGGGTTAGCCGTTGCCGAAAAAGAGGCATTAAAAATTCTTGTAGACTCTTTAATTAAAAATGATGTTCGAGTATCGCTTGATGCTAGCGCACTAGTGTCTGACATATTACCAATTATCTCAAACAAAAATTCAGTTGTAACCCCACATGCTGGTGAATTTAAGAGATTATTTGGAGAAGAACCACCTACAAATATAAAACAACGTGTATCGATTGTCGAAAAGTTTGCTAAAAAAAATGAAATTACAATTTTACTAAAAGGACCGACTGATGTTGTATCTGATGGCAAAACAACATATCTTAATCCAAAAATAATTCCTGCAATGACAGTTGGTGGTACAGGAGATGTTTTATCGGGATTAACGGCTGGAATTTTAGCAAAAAATAGGAATGCATTAGAAGCCGCAACTGCGGCCACTTTCATTAATGGTTTGGCAGGAAAATTAGTTCAAAGAAAATTAGGATTACACATGACATCGATGGATCTTATTGATGCTATCCCTCAAGTTATGAAGCCATTTGATAAAATAAAGTGAAAATGAAAAAAATTCTCTCATATGTAGATTCTAATATGAATAATTTAGTGTCAACCTTACAGACATTAATCAAACAACCAAGTGTTTCAGCAAAAAATGAGGGGATTGAGGAATGTGCAAATCTTGTAAAAAAAATTCTTCAAAAAACTGGAATTAAATCTCAAGTTTTACGGCTGGGAAAAAATATTCCGCCAGTAGTATATGGTGAAATAAGGTCTAAAAAAAACCCACACAAAACTTTACTATTTTACAATCATTATGACGTGCAGCCAGCTGAACCATTTGATTTATGGGATTATCCTCCATTCAGTGCAAAAATCAAAGGAAACAAGGTGTTCGGTAGGGGTTCAGCTGATGATAAAGGTGAACTAATTACAAGAATAAAGGCTGTAGAAGCACATCTAAAGGTAAACGGAGACGTTCCGTGTAGTATCAAATTCCTAATAGAAGGCGAAGAAGAGGTTGGAAGTCCACATATTGACCAATACTTAAGAAAATTCAAAAAGAAATTTTCATGCGATGGTGTAATTTGGGAATTTGGCTATGTTGATTCAAAAAATCGTCCAATTGTTGGATTAGGGATGAAAGGATTGTTGTTTGTGGAATTAATTGCAAAAGAATCTGTAAGAGATGCACACTCTAGTCTTGCTGTTCTAATAAAGAATCCAGCATGGAAGTTAGTTGAAGCTGTAAAAACACTAAGAAACTCAAATGGAAAAATCTTGATTAAAGATTGGTACAAAGAGGTAAAACCATTAACAAAAAATGATTTGAAAATAATTAAGCGTGAACCATTTGATGACTCCGACTTTAAAAAAGAATTTAAAATAAAATCATTTGTAGGAAACAAAAAAGGAATGGGGGCAAAAAAAGCTCTTGTTGCTGATCCAACTTGTAACATTGCAGGTTTTGTTTCGGGTTATACAGGTGAAGGTGCAAAAACCGTATTGCCAGGCGATGCATTAGTTAAGATTGATTTTAGATTGGTTCCTGAAATGGTTCCAAAAAAACAAATTGAAAGACTGAAAAAATACCTCAAGGCAAAAGGTTTTGGAGATTTGAAAGTTAAAGTGTACCACGGAGAAGCCGCAGCACGTACCAGCCCTTCACATCCATTTGTGCATATAGTAAAACAAGCAGCCGATGAATCGTATGGCAAATCTATCATAAACGTTTCAAATGCAGGAACTGGACCAATGCATTCCTTTGTAAAAATTCTCAGTGTTCCCTGCATTTCAATTGGCAGTACATACATGTTTGCAAGAATTCATTCGCCAAATGAATTTGCAAGGATAGATCTATTGAATAAAACCACAAAGTGTGTCTGTCTCATTATGGATAAATTTGGAAAAAATTAGCCTCTGATTTCGGAGAAAGGCCTTTATTGTGCTGTCGAATCATTTGAAATATGTCATACATGTACATGCCAGGTGCGACCGCCGTAGGCATAACATATGATGGTGGTGTGGTTTTTGCTAGCGAGAAAAGAATTGCATATGGCAACTTTTTGGTAAGTAAAACCACAAAAAAGACCTTTCAAATAACTCCCAAGGTAGGTGCAACGTGTGCCGGACTTGTGGCAGATATGCAAATACTCGCATTACAGATTTCAGCATTGGCTAAAATTAGAAAAATGGAGCTAAAAAGAGAGATTCCGCCAAATACAATTGCAAAGATGATGTCAAACATGATGTATGAGAGACGATTCTTTCCATTACTTACTCAAGTAATAGTTGGAGGAGTTGTTGACAAACCAGTCATTTACACATTGGATCCTTTGGGCTCAGTTCTTCCTGATGAATATGCCGCTGTTGGAACAGGAGCTGAAATGGCACTTGGTGTGTTAGATCCCCAATTCAAAGAAAATATGTCAGAAAAAGAGGCCATTGAATTGGCAAAAAAAGCTGTAAAGTCTGCAACAATGAGGGACTCTTTTAGTGGTGATGGAATTGACATTCTCGTCATTAACAACGAAGGGATTAAAGAGTTTTCAGAAAAACTAAATTAGTTTGAAATAGTTTTCCCAATTTCCCAAAATTTATCAGAAATGTAATGAAGATTTTTTACAACTTCTCCTTTTTCCATCGTTTCTAACTCTGAACTTGGCACCATTGCCTTTCCAACAGCGAGAAACTTGTGTTGTGACTCTTCAATCACACAAACGATTTGGTCTTTTTCAAATTCTGAATAACTTCTAATTCCTGGCCTCATTACATTTGCACCATTGCACATAAACTTGACAGCTCCCATATCTACCGTTACATGGGAAAACTTTTCTAAAAGTTCCTTTTGCGATAGAAATGGAAGATGAATGTCTCCTGTTTTTAAAATCATTATCTCGTTTGCTGTAATTATTTGTGCGTCATCTGAAATGTAATGAATTCTTAGATTTTTTATCTTTGGAATAGCTATCTTCCATTGGGAAGCAATATTCTTTAGCATCTCATTTGTTTCACTTTTAGAAATTAGATTCGATTTCAAGTTCTTGATATCTCTTTTCTAATGTCTAACAGGTCTCTTAAAATTGAACTAGCAGTTTCTATCCCTCCAGCACCTCGACCAATAATGGTCTGAGTTCCAGAATGTTCTGAAGTAAATGCAATGGCGTTTAATGTTCCATTAACACATAACGGATCATCAAGCGATACTTCACGTGGACTTACTTCTAGTTCTTTGTTACAAGACGCAATTAGCTTTACAGCACAATTGTTTTTGGCAGCTTTTTGAATATCTGAACTTGAAACATTGCGAATTCCTATGCATTTGATATCTGGAAGAGTTACTTTCATACCCATTACCCAATTTGCTAGAATTACAAGCTTAGCAGCTGCATCTAGTCCATCCAAATCTAATGATTCATCAGCCTCGACATACCCTTTTGATTTGGCATCTTTTAATGCAGTATCAAAGGACATGCCATTTTTCATATTTGTTAGGATGTAATTTGTTGTGCCGTTTAGTATTCCTGCAAATGAGATTATTCTCTCTCCACGTAAGCTATTTTTTGCATAATCTAGAATTGGAGTGCCTCCTCCAACAGTTCCACTAAATCTAAGTAAAACATGATTGTAGTTTGCAAGCTCCATTAATGATGGAAATGCAAGAGCTAAAGGACCTTTATTCACAGATATTACGTGCATTCCTTTTTTCATTGCATTTATGATGTGTGACATTCCTGGTTCAGCATCTTTGTAATTGCTTGCAGTTGTTTCAATTAACACATCAGCGTCGATGCTGTGTATCATATCTACTCCGGACATTTTATTTTTAGTTTTACTATAATTCTTAACAGTGCCGCTTTTTTTCTTTTCAGACATTAATTTGCTCAAGTCAAGTCCTGATGAATCAACTGCGCTCCCTTTACTATCAAAGACACCAACTATTCTTGGTTTTATTCCATATTGTGCATAGAGATCTTCTGCTCTAGAGTCCAATAATTTTGCAAGACTTTGGCCAACAACACCAAAACCACATAGTATTATGCGCAATATGTGAGAGAGTAAAACGGCATTAATATATCAAATTATTTTATTCATTTTTTTCAAGGTTTAGAGAAACTGAATTAATACAATATCTCAAGTTGGTTGGCTTTGGACCATCATCAAAAACATGACCCAAGTGCGCACCACACTTTTTACAATTGACTTCAGTTCTAACCATTCCATAACTCGAGTCGTCTTCATAACTTATGTTGTTGTCAGCAAGAGGTTTCCAAAAGCTTGGCCAACCTGTACCTGAATCAAATTTTGTTTCTGAACTAAACAATTCGGCTCCACAGCAAGTACATTTGTAAACGCCTTTGTCTTTACAATCATGATATTCCCCACTAAACGCAGGTTCTGTGCCATGATTAATACAAACTTCGTATTGCTCTGGGCTAAGCTCTTTTTTCCATTCTTCCTCAGTTTTTGAAAGGTTATTTTCCACAATGTAAATGTGTAAATCCAATATTAGAAGATTTTTCTATTTTAGTCTCTTTCTTTTTTCTTCAGTATGTTTTTCTGATTCAAATCTTTCTAATTCGTATTCTTTAAGATCAACATATTTGATTATTTTACTGAGTTTTGGGTGTACTTTGTTTATTTGTTTAAACATACCTTGTGCGACTTTTCTATAATCTGCATGCCCTTGAGGAACAGTTCTTAGCTCAATTAAATGACAAGCTTCTCTCAAGTTTAGATGCATAAAATATGGATAATTATATGCAAAGTTCACAACATACTGCGCTTGTTCGGGATATGCTTTTCTAATCTTATCAAACACCTCTTTTGTTTTGTACATGCAATCTTTGAAATCTTTTTCAATTCCAAGAATTGTTACTTCTTTTGGAATCGAAAAACCATGATCGGTAGTAAGAAACTGTCTTTCAAGTGTAAGTGCTCTATGTCTATGAAAATCTCTAAACATTCCAAAATTATTAATTAAATCAAACGTGTACCAAGCCATTTCAAATGCACGAGGAGGTCTATGCCGTCTATTTTTTCTAATTTTTACAAACTCGTTAATTATCTGAGCCTTTTTTCCTGATGGTATTTTTTTTACATTTGATAGTGCTATATGATATGGAATGCTGGGTGACTGTTCGTAAATAATCCCAGCTATTACACTATTGATGGCTTTTGATTCAGATTCATGTTCAACTAATTTTGTAATTGCATTTTTTGGAACAACACCTTTGACATATTTTTTTGCAAGTTTTGATGCGACATTTTTTGTCTCCTTAAAATAATTCTGTAGCGCTTTACCGTATTTGTCATTTGAGCGTCGAACAAATGATTTAATTGTAGAGTCTAACTCTCGCTTTATTTTTGAGGCTAAATCCTGCTCTTCTTGAAGATTTGAGCTGAATAAAATAGTCAGAAGATATTCAAACGCACGTCCGTTTCCAGTAATACCAACATTAGTTAGAGTAGCTGCTGGTAGTAATCCCCGGAGAATGTCAAGTGCTTTTGCTTTCGTTGAACCTTTGTAAATAATGTTTGCAGATTTAATGTCCTGCTCACTTTTTAATTTTGAAAATAATTTTTCTTTTCCATCAGTAGAATCTTTGAAAGTATATTTTTCAATTGGATATTTTTCTCTAACATATGTAATCATTGGTTCAATGTTTTTAGAATAAATTTCAAAATCAAAGTTGCATGCCTCTTCATATTCATCTGCAAATTTTGATTTCATTATTGTTGGTTCTCGATAAAACCTGTATTTTCCATTTGTCTTTTGATTCCAAGCTACATAACGTGATGACTTTTCTAAATACGATAAACCAATTCTTCTGTCTTCAATTTTCTTTACTGCGATGTTTGATAATCCCTCAATTGCGATTTGTGCTTCGCCTAATTCTGCAACAGAGTCATCCCCATATTCTAACAAAACTCTATTGTAGAATTCTTCTCCTCTGTTTTCATTTTGTAAAAATTCATCAAGAAAAATCCTACGCATACTTTTGTCGGTTCGGCTGTATCTTGACATTAATGCGCCACGATCTACTTGCTTTGGCGTAATTATAGCAAAAACTGAACGATCTACATTTGAAAAATGCTCAGAAAGAATCTTTTTCTCTTTTATTGAAAACTTGTCAGACAATACGACCTCAAAGTTTTCTAATTATTAATTTCTATTTCTTCCAATATGAATAAGATCTGAACTTGGTTTATTTTGCAATCCTTTTGCTTGCCATCTTAGCAAAACTTCTTTTAGAGAATTTGCATCTTCTTCATTTTCGGTATACATCAACATTGTAACCCAACTGCCTTGGCCAGCTTTGCCCCCAATTGAATTCATCCAAAAATTTGTTGGCAATGTTTTCATAGCTTTATTGTCTGGTTCCCTTGTGATGTCAATCCATCTTTTTGAAACAAAATGCAAGATTTGCTCAAGCCCTTGTCTGTCAATCATAAGCATTAGAACCATCGTACCGAATTTTAAAATTTCTAAAATCTAGGCGTGATATTGTTTTGTAAAATTATTCTAACTAAAATTGGAAACCTTCCTAACACTTAGTTGGTTATATAGATCTCAAAAACATAACGCATGGCAAATGACGGTAAGGCTCTTATCGGAAAACAAGTCAAAGACATGTATGGTACCTTTTTAGGAAAAGCACTTGGTACCATAACACACATTGATGGCACAATTCAATCTGTAGGTGTTGATTGTGGTTCACAAGGATTACAACATATTCCTTTTGAACAAATAGTAGTTCAAGGTGAAATTCTAATTTACGTTCCAAAATGGAGATTAGAGTCACAAAGGCTTTTGAAAGAAAAAGAATTAACTTTACGTCGTCTTAAGGCAATGATCAATATTGCTTCAGATTATGATGATGTTAAAGATGACACAGCATTAATCCATGAAAAATATAAATCAAATCTTTCAGCACTTGATGAAACTGAAAAACAAATCAAGGCAAAATTAGTGGCAAGATTAAACGAATTAAACGAACAAATGAAATCTGTAAAAATGTTTGAATTTGATGCAAAGGTTCAGTTTAACAGCAATGAAATTAATGAAGAGACATACGAATCAGTAAGAAGGTTAACAAATGAATACATTGAACACATAACCCATGAAACATCAGAAATTTCAAACATCCAAAGACGTATTGCGGATCTTAACCTGGAAGTACAACAAGCTATCGAGCCTCCAAAAAAACATCTCGAAGAATCTGCACTATCATATCTCGATTCAGATTCAGGCGAAATGACAACAGTGATTGCAAAGTTTCCAGAAGTTCCTACCACTGAACCAGTTGTAGAAGAACCTGATGAATCATCTCCTGAAGTTACTGCTGAATCAACTTTTGAACCAGAGCCAGAACCAGAAGAACCTGAGCAAGTAATGGAATCAGAAAGTTTTCCACCAGTTCCACAACCAATAATCTCTCAACCAGTTCAAGAGTCTCAAGAAGAGACTACAGCTGAATCAGAAGACAAGAAACCAGACTCTGATTGGCTAACAAGAATGCAAGCCCAATAGCTTCAATTTTTTTATAATTTTTGTTTCTCTTCAATTAACATTTAGAAATCCCTTGGTACAATAATAATTGAAACTATATGTGTGATGCCTTTAACATTGGTTTGGGAAATAATGATTTAGAAACAAGAAAAAGAGCCAATTTTGATTTTGTGTCTTTTTGGAATGAAGAAGCAAAAAAATTATCATGGTTCAAGTCTTGGGAAAAAACACTTGATTGGAAGCCTCCTTTTGCAAAGTGGTTCGTAGGTGGACTCGTAAACGCCTCCTATAATGCTCTTGATATTCATCAGAAATCCAAGGCTGACAAGCCTGCGATTTTGTGGGAGGGTGAAAATGGCGACTCTAGAATTTTGACCTATAAGGAGCTCTGGCAGGAAGTTCAAAAATTTGCAAATGTTCTCAAATCCATAGGTATCAAAAAGGGTGATAGAGTCACAATCTATCTTCCAATGGTTCCAGAATTGCCAATATCGATGTTGGCGTGTTCAAGAATCGGAGCAATTCATACAGTGGTTTTTTCTGGATTTAGCTCATCCTCACTTAGGGATAGAATAGATGACTCTAAATCTAAAATCGTGATTACCGCTGATGGGGGTTATCGCAGAGGTTCTATAGTAAAGCTAAAACCCGTTGTTGATGAAGCAATCAAGAATTTAGATTTTGTACAACATGTGATAGTTTTAGAACGCACTAAAAACAAAATTACGTTAAATTCTAAAGATAAACTTTGGAATGATCTGATGAATTCTTCATCAATAAAGTGTGAAGCAGAAAAATTAGAAAGCACTCATCCTTTGTATATCCTGTACACTTCTGGAACAACTGGAAAACCAAAGGGAGTTTTGCATGGCACTGGAGGTTATCTAACTCATTTACATTCTACATTCAAATGGGCTTTTGACATTAAAGATTCAGATGTGTTTTTTTGCACAGCTGATATCGGTTGGGTAACTGGGCATAGCTATGTAGTGTATGGACCATTATTACATGGAGCAACCGAAGTAATGTATGAAGGTGCTCCTGGCTTTCCTGATGCATCAAGAATGTGGCAAATTATTCAAAAATACAAAGTTACAATTTTTTACACAACTCCAACAACACTTCGAATGTTTATGAAATTTGGGGATAGCCTTCCAAATTCTTTTGATCTTTCCACACTTAGACTTTTGGGAACTGTCGGCGAACCAATAAATCCCAAAGTTTGGAAATGGTACTTTAAAACAATTGGAAAAGAAAAATGTCCAATCATTGATACTTGGTGGCAAACCGAAACAGGCGGTATTATGATTTCACCACTGCCAGGTCTTGAGACAATTCCATTAAAACCGGGTTCTGGTACCCGACCAATACCTGGCGTTTCAATCTCTGTTGTTGACGAAAAAGGAAATGATATGGAACCCAACAAAAAGGGATATTTAGTAATCAAAAATCCTTGGCCTGGAATGTTGCTGACCCTATGGAATGATGATGAAAAATACAAGAAAGTCTATTGGTCAAAATACGAAAATTGTTACTATCCCGGTGATTACGCTATAAAAGATGGGGATGGTTATCTATGGTTACTTGGGAGAGCAGATGATGTTCTAAAAGTGGCAGGTCATAGAATTGGTACTGCAGAATTAGAAAGCAGCATTATTTCTCATAAAGATGTCGCTGAATCTGCTGTATGCGGAGTTCCAGATGAAATTAAAGGCGAAATGATTATCGCATTTGTAGTTCTCAAAGAAGGGATATCAAAAAATTCTGAAATTTTGCGCAAAGAAATCAAAAATGAGGTTAGAAATGGGGTTGGTCCTATTGCTACACCTGAACAAATCTATTTTGTGTCAAAACTACCAAAAACTAGGAGTGGAAAAATTATGCGAAGACTACTAAAGGCGATCGCAAGTAATGAAAAAATTGGTGATATTAGCACTTTAGAAGATGGGGCTGCAGTAGACGAAGTCCAAACCGCATTTGATGAATTAAAAAAATCTATAAAAAATAACTAATTTTTGAAAAATCCTGAAAGTTGTGTGTGTTGTTCACTATACACACACATCATATTATACAAATTAAGGCTAAACAATTCTAATGAAACCTATCTTAGTGCTTGTATTGGTGGTGTTGATTTTCGTACCAAGCACAGCATTTGGATGGAAATCATTATCATACAACTATGTTCCAGACTGCGACATTATCTGTGAGAATAATTTCTCTAAAGTCGATAATTCAGCAACAATGAACTTTATTTTACTTGGATTAACAGCAGTTGCTGGATTAGGATTATACTACAAATATGCTAAAGCAGGTAGATTTGAGACATTTTCTCTAAAATGTAAACATTGTGGCAAATCAACTAATGGATTAAAATGCCCAACATGTGAAGAAGAAAAACAAAGATGCTAATCTAAACTCTAGACTTCGATAAATTACTTGTGAACCTTTGTAAAAACATAGGGAGTATCAATCGGTTGGTCAACTGTCCATCTGGTTGGTAGTGTTATTGTTTTGATAACATCTAATCCAAAATTTTCAATAACTGTTCTCCATCCCCATTTTGAATGGTCTCTTGAATTTTTTCTCATTAGATGACTTCCCGTTAAAACAAAAGTTACTGTGTTTTGAAGTTCAGGAATTGAAATTATGTTATCAATCACACTATTAGCTAACATTTCTCCAATCTCTGGCAAACCAGAAATAAAAAATGCTGGGTGATTCAATTTAAGAGATTTATAATCAAATTTAGTAGCATCTGCAATTTTTGGATTAAAATCAATACCTGTGGCTGAAGCTATTTTATTTTGCAGTTCTACTAGTTTATCATCTATTTCAATTGCAAAAGATTCCATGCCCACCAATTTTGCACAGAATGAAATTCTACCATCTCCTGAACCAATATCGATCACTTGATCAAAGCCAAGATTTTTTGTTTCTAATGCAAGTGCATATGCAGAAAGAATCCATGTAGGATAGAATGGAGTATAACTAGTATCGTGCTTTATGCTATCAAGCCAGTATTCGTTTATGTCTCCTTCGTAAACTCTACATGGAGTATCTAGAATTTCAATTTCAAATGAATTATAATAAATCGGATTACATGTTGCAAATTTGTGTAATAAATCCAAATCATTTTCATTAATAGTTAAGAATTCGGATGAAGAAAGCGGAATTGTTTCATGAATATGACTATTTCCTTTGTAATTTTCTGCAAATTCTGATTTTAGGCTAGTTATAGATTTGATGAGACTGTCCATTATCCCAGATACTTCTTGACGTATTTTTACTCTTTGTGGAAGGAATTATCAAAATTTATCTATGAAAACCATCGTTCTAACGTTTGACTCTTTTTTTCAATTGATTTTTTTAATCTATTGAGGGATGTCTGAACTCTATCAGAAGAAAAACTCCTTTCATCGACAAGATATTTTAAAATCCCATCATAATCAATTTTATCAAATTTAATTTCAGAAACTTTTGCAATTTTAGGCTCCAAAAAGATTTTTCTAATTTGTTCATATTCGATTTCTGCTAACTGATCTTGAATTTGAGGTATTTTTTCTAGCTTTGAATGCTCTTTAATCATTTTTAGCGCTGTTTTAGGACCAATCCTTGCAAATCCATCTGGGTTAAAATCAGTACCAATTAAAATTCCAACATCAACAATTTGTTCTCTTGTTAGTCCTAGTTCTTTGAGGGTTTTTTCGGTATCAATTAATTCTGGCTCTATTTCGATGTATGTATTTCGATTAGGAATTTTTCTTCTGCCACTGTTTGTAAAATTTCTTACAAGTCTTTTTGCACCAAATAAAATTGAATCAAAGTCTTGGCTAGCTGAGGCAAATGCTTGTCCTGTAATTGTTAGATGTGCAGCTGTAGCCTCCCCTTCAGAAGGCGCGTTGATATATGGTATTCCAAATAAACTCAAAATTTTCTTTGAATCCTCAACCATCGTGTCTCTCATCACAGTAGTTTGTTGAGCAAACTTTCTTGCATCTTGCAGATTTCTTTCAGCAATTGCTTTTTCATACTTTATAGTAGCATCCTTTTTGATTTGCCTTCGGCGTTCTATTTCAGCTGATTTTAGGGATGGCGGCTTTCCATCAAAAACATAAACCGGCTTGATTCCTAAAGACAAGAAATTGATATTTCTATAGAATAATCCACTTAGATGGCTTGTAACTCTTCCACTTGAATCAGATAAATGACTTCCATCGGGTCCTCTGATTATTGCTAAAAATTGGTAAATTGCATTGTATGCATCAATTGCAACTACTTTAGAAGCGAATGATTCTAGCTTTGTCTTTTCTCTTACAACGAGAGGTTTAAGATCTAATCCCATATTCTGTTATTTTACTTGATGGCGATACTAAAGATGTTTTTGAATTTGTTGTAATTTTTCATTTACTTTTCTTTATTTGGGAGACTAATCCAAGAATTATTGCCAGGTTAGCCAAGTGGTAAGGCGGCCGTCTCGAAAACGGCTGCGCGTAAGCGCTCAGGGGTTCGAATCCCTTACCTGGCGCAGTTTTAATAAAAATAAAAAGAAAAAAGTTTTTAGAACTCTTCAACTCTTGATTGCGAACCGTCATATATTGATGAAGGCACTGAAGGAAACTTTTCACCAATTTGGTTACTTGCAACAGCTGCAGCTTCTCTGAGAATTTGATCGGTTGCTTCGTTTGACGAACTATCGATTTCGAAACTTCCACCAAATGAATCAGTCATCATACCTCCAAGTACGCTTGACATTGATTCAAATTCTGCACCTGCGTGTGGAATGAATTTGCCCAACGCTGGACCTATGGTACGCATAGTGGATATTACCGGCCCAAGTGTTACTAATGCATCGCCAAGCTCGCTTACAGTTGATAATCTTAAGTTAACTTTTTCTAGTGATAGTCTTAGATTACCGAGCACTCTCTCATTTTTTCTTAATTCTGCAAGTTCGTTTGCAAGTACTTTGGCTGTTCTCAAATCATGACTTTTGTGAGCATGAATAATCCGTTGGAAAAGTTTCGTGTCTTTTTCAGATAGTTTTTTGGACATATAATCAAGTTTTGATATTGATTGCCCTAGCTTACCTACAGATTGTTGTACAGGTGGTTTTAGTGGCGGTTCTTTTTTTACCATCCCTTGAACTTGTTCAGTAAATCCCGGCTTTGGCGTTTTATTCCAACCGTCTTGAAATGATGGCATTCGCTAATTATTCTAAAATTTAATCAAATTCCAAAGAGTGTATAAAAGTACACCAACAGAATAATTGTTTTAATATGATGATTCTAGCACGAGACCAATTTTTGCCTAAGGCAACAATTGTTCACTATCAATAATGTATACTCTCATTACAAATTTTTTACAAAGAGGGGGATAATGAGGCAAGACATGGTTTATTTCTTGGAATTTAATTCGAATTTTCACGGAGTTTTACTACAAGATAATTCCACCTGGCGTAACCGTGCTAGCAATAGCCATCCTTTTTCTTAGTTCAGGATACGGGGATTTAGATGCTGATAGAATTATAGACACCAAAGACAATTGTATCCAAATTCCAAACTCTGATCAACAAAATTATGATGGAGATGAACTTGGCGATATTTGTGACGATGATGATGATAATGACGGAATTTTTGATAGTGACGATCCCATGCCATTCTTGTTTCAAAAACACTAGAACTAAAAATCTTGAAAAAATTGAAAATCTATTTGGCTTGCATTCTTGGTTCCTTTAAAATGCTATGCATCAATATACATTGAAATTTCCCAAGGTGTAGGAGTTTGTGCAAATGCTGCATATTCCTTGCGTTTTAAATCAACATATGCATCAAGAAAATCATTCGTAAAAACTGCCTCTAGGAATTTTTTATCGCTTTGTAGGTCATCTAATGCATCCTTTAAAGTGATTGGTAATGCGCCGATGTTGAGCTCCCTCTTTTTCTGAGATGACATTTTGTAGACGTTTTCCTCTACTGGTTCACCCGGATCGATTTTGCGTTTTATTCCATCTAGTCCGGCTAAAACTAACGCTGCCTCTAACAAGTAAATGTTAGCTGTAGGATCTGGTACTCTGTATTCAATTCGTTTGCTTTTCTCCTGATTTCTCAAATACATTGGAACTCTTACTGCTGCTGAACGATTTCCTAACCCCCAGCAGAGATTGACTGGAGCTTCAAAATTTGGAACTAATCTTTTGTATGAATTTGTTGTAGGATTAGTTATTACACAAAGAGCCTTTGCATGGTCTAATAATCCACCAATATAATATCTAGCAGTTTGAGATAGTTGTGCTATTTCATCATCTGGATCAAACATCATGTTTTTTGAGTCTTTCCATAGGCTTTGGTGACTGTGCATTGCAGAAGCGTTATCGCCATAGATTGGTTTTGACATAAATGTTGCAACTTTGTTTCTTCGTTTTGCTTTTACTTTAATCAAATTTTTTATTGTTATTACAGCGTCTGCAATCTCAGTCATTTCCCCATATTTCAGATTAATTTCACTTTGTCCAGAAGTTGCAACTTCGTGATGTTCTGCTTCTACTTCGATTGCAAAATATTTGTAAAGATCATCACAAATATCTTTTCTAAAACTATCTACCGTATCTTTAGGCTGTGATGGGTAATAGCCTTCCTTTAGGTCAATTGCAGTACTGACATTTCCTTTAGCCCAAGGAGATTCTTTTGATTCAATCGAGTAACCAGAACCACCATAGGAATGAGTTGCGGCATATGGAGATGGATAAACAGTAATTCCATCAAAAACAAAAAACTCTATTTCAGGTCCCCACATAGTATGGGTAAACCCATGATTTCTTAGCTCTTTTTTTGCTTTATCAACTATCCCTCTCGAATCTCTATTAAACCGTGATTCTTCAGAAGCATTCCCCTCATACAAATCACAAAACATTCTGGCATTTTTCCGATTATTAGAATCATAATCTGGGGGAAGAATTCTCAAAGTTTTCGGATCAGGTTTTATTACCATGTCAGAATTATTTACTGACTTGAATCCTATGATTGAACTTGCATCTAGTTTTTCAAGACCATGTTTAAAATCCTCTGGCTTAAGGGCATATCCTGGCATTCCCATTCTACGAAGCTCGCCAAAAATATCTACAAACCAAAAATCTATGAATGAGATTTTCTCATCTTCAATTTTCTTGAGTACGTATTGTGCATCCATTTTTTATTTTACCATATAGCTACTTTTTACTCATATTAGTGGGTTTGTAATAGTAATTTTGTAAACAGTTAAAATTATTGACAAATTTTTACATAATCAAGAACCAATATTTACCGTGTTATTGAGGTGGCATCAACGGTGATTCTGTCCTAATTGTGATAAAAATGGAATAAAAATTTCTGCTTAAAATCATTTTAATCTTTTTCATCTGTATTGTTTGATTTTCTCTCTCCACCGGGACCTAACATGTCCTTAGGTTTTACATCTTGATCCCATTTTCCTTTTACACCTTTAACAAGTGCAAAAATCCCAGCTCCTAACAAACCAACAATCCCAATAAAAAATAATGATTTATCTAAAAGTTTATCATCGCAATTTACCGGAACTGGCGGGCTATCCTCAAAATACTCAAAACAATCTCCAAGTTGTTCAGCCTCTAAAGTAACTATAGAATATTGAGAACCAAAAACTCCTAGTACTAAAAATCCTGCAAAAGTAAGACCAATTCCAACCATTGTAAATCTGATATCGCTCACAACATTAATCATTCAAAACGGTATTTTACATTTTAGGTAATTAGGTTCCATATATGAGAAGCTAAATGACGTTAGTTCTCAAGAGCTGATTTTAGGTTTATTAAAGAATTTTTGTAAAACAAATTCATAAAGTTTCGAAATTCCAAAAATTCTTTTTTTGACATCTTTTCACTATTAAAAAATGATTCCCAGGTAATCTTTATCAATTTTTTTTCTAATGATTTTATTGAAATTGTTGCATGATAAGCTCGTAAAGGTAAGCCACTGATTGCAATATATGACAAATAACTATTCTCGTTCCAACCTACTATTACTTCATCAACGTTATCTCCGTTATTGAAGGCAATTTGTCTTGTTGCACCAACCCCACGTTTTATTTTGGATAAAAAAATTGTTCTTTTAACATCTAATACCCATGATAAACCAATTATGTCACTAATTTTCTCCCAAGCAGTTTCATTTGAGGCATGAATTAAAATTGATTTTTCTACTGTACCAGAATGATGCTGTTTTTCATCTACCAAAGACATTTTTCATTTTGGTATAACCTAATTTTTAAAGGTTGTACTAACAAATCAATTTAACACATTTAATGCTCTAAGAATAAATTTAATCATGGTTTTTGGATGGGGTAAGAAAAAGGAAAAAAAACACGAAATCGAATCGATTCCTTTAGAAAAACAAGTTTCCTTATCAGAAGTAAATAAAATTACTAATGAAATTAAATCTCTTCGCCATAAAACAATGATTTCTGAAAGTAAGTCATTTAAAAATAAGATAGATGGTCAAGTTAATGAATTATTAAAAATTGCAAAAGAATTAGAAAAGGATCCACTCAACATAGATGATATAGATAAAAATCTCAGAACAATTGTTGTACGAGGAAAAAATCAAGTTATCTCAATAATATTAAAAGAGGCCTCATTTAATTTCAATAAAATTAATTCATATGATGATGTTTTACAGTATGACAAAGAAATTTCTCAAACATTAAAAAAAATAGGTGATGTTTTAGGAAGACAGACAAGAGTAATTCATATTTTTGCAAAAAAATATGCTGAGAAATTAAAAACCATCCTTTCAACATTAGACACAGATGCAAAAGAATTTCACATAATTTTAGAAAATTATACAAAATTAGAAGATGAAATAGTTTCAATTTCTAATAATTTGACACAAATAAATCAAATTACTAATGAACAAGAAGCTAGAAAAAAACGCTTAATTGAACTAAATGAAGAAAATAGCTTGTTTGATGAAAAAATTAAATCATTATTAAAAGAAATTGAAAATCTTAAGGGCTCCAAGGGATACATCAAATTTCAAGGGATTAAAAAAAGCATTGATAATTTACATTCAGAAAAAGCGCTAATTAAAGACGAGATTGATCAGCAGTTTACAAAAATATCTAGACCGCTAACAAAATATGGTTATGTTAGCTCTCTTGAAAAACCACAAAAAATCTTGATGGAAAGATTACTACAAAACCCCTTTGAGGTTTTAACTACAGAAAATAAGGAAAATATCACCGTAATCTTACAATCTACAAGAAAAGGAATTCAATCAGGCTCTGTGTCGGTAAAAGATGTAGAAAAATCTCTTTTTCATATTGATGAAACTACAGAGATTCTTGATAATTTCATTAATAAAATATCTGGGTTTAATTCGAAAAAAATTAAGCTTGAAAATGAACTTGAAATTTTTAACATTAATGAATTAGAAAGAAAGCAGCATGAATTATCAAAGACAAAAAATGATAAACAAGATCTTGAAATCAAAATTCACAATTTTGAGAATGAAATTATAGGGTCTAAAACAGAAATTCCAGACGTTATAAAAGACATCGAAAAAGGATTGCGAGAAATCTCTTCAACAAAATACACGATTATTCAATAAATGTAAATTTAATTAATTTTTGATACTAGTGATCTCATTGATATTCAAACGTGAAAAATTTGAACGTAAAGTTTCGTTAAAAAAAGAAGTTAGGGATGGTATTTTGTCATATTGTAAAATGAAACATCCAAATGAGGCAATTCTAATTTTACGTGGAAAATCAAAAAAAGGTATTATCACAATCGATGGTTTAGTGATGGCACCATTTTCACATAGCGGTCCAACATTTGCTGGTTTCCCACATTCATTTTTACCATTAGATTTAAGCTACGTTGGAACTGTTCACTCACATCCTGTCGGTTCAGCAAAACCATCTGTTACTGATTTGCACAATTTTTTTGGTCTAGTCTCATTGATAGTAAAAGCACCATATGGAGATGAGGATATTTTTGCATGGGATAGCAACAGTAATCCTATCGAGATAACAATTATCTAGTAAAGAAATTTCAAATCCTAGAAAAAATTGACAAAACTTTATAAGGTTTTTTAAGAAAGTGATATTGATTTGTTTCCATATAAGACATATTTGATAATTTTATTTGCTTCATTAGGAATCAGCATTGGATTACAGATGATTCTTCCTTTCCCATATGGTTTGGGGGCTGCATTAGCAATCTTTATCGCTTTTCCATTGTTACTTCGTAGACGTTACATGAGAGGAATGCGTGGATATGATGGTTCAGGGTTTGGTAGTGGCGGATTCTTTGGACTAAATCAAGGTGGAGGTGCTGTAAAGTATGTTTGTCTTGTTTGCAACCATCGTTACAAGGGTGGTTCATGTCCACGTTGTGGATCAAAGATGAAACGCGCTGATTTTTAATTGTTAAAATAAGATGGCATTAGAAGAATTAAGGAAGAAAGTATTTTATCAGAACTCTATCGAGATATGGATAGGTGCTTGCAAAGAAAAAAATGTTGATTGGTATGATACAGAAAATTACAAAAAATTTATTGCTTTTCTTCTAAAAAATAATTTAAACATGAAACAAATCCAAATTTGTTTTGATGAATCAGATAGAGAAAAATCATTTGATAGTGGTCATAGCAAAAAAATGTTTGCTAACAAGTTGGCAGAATTAAATGATAAGAACTCTGCTTGTTACACAATTAAATTAAATGATACTAATATTGAATTAATTCGAAAATTTAACCTCTGAACTTTACTGCCTTTTTAATTTTGGATTTACAATTGCGTCAAGTGCATTTCCCATAAACACAAAAGCTAAGCCAGTTATGGCAATCATTATACCGGGAGGAACAATCCACCACCACAACCCTCTGGGAGCCGCACCATGCACGTTCGCATCATGAAGAATTTGCCCCCATGTAGGAAATGTTGGATCACCCAAGCCCAAAAAGCTTAGTCCAGCCTCCGTCGTTATTGCTGCTGGAACAGAAATTGCTACACTAGCTAATGCATATGGGAGTAATTGAGGAACAATGTGCCTCAGGATAATTTTTGAGTTTTTCTGCCCCATCATTTTAGAGGCTTCAACATATCCCCTTGTTTTAATTTGCAGAGCCATGCTTCTTGAAACTTTTGCAATGCCGACCCAACCAAAAATCATCAAAAATCCTATGATTAGAAAAATACTGTTGCTTATTGTGACTGCAAGAATTATCAAAAAAGGTAGTGCGGGAAGCGCATAAATCACATCATTAAACCTCATCATGGCTTCATCAGTTTTTTTTCCTTTGAAGCCAGCAAACACTCCATACAATAACCCCATTGCCACTGAACCAATAGATACTACAAGTCCAATGAATAAAGCAAGGGGAGTTCCCCACAACAACCCTACTGCAAGATCACGTCTTAATTCATCAGTGCCCATTAATCCAAAGGCCTTTCCTCCTATGATCAGTTTTGAATCTATTATTTCATTTTGTACTTTAACCCCGTACAAGTTAACTAGAAAAATGTAATTGCCTTTTAAGACTTGGTGTCTCTCTAATTTTGAAAAAACAATATCTTCTGATGAAAAACCATCAGTGGAAAAATCAAATATCTCTTTTTGTAAAAAAAGATTCTTTCGAATTGCTTCATCAGTTGAAAAAACTCTTTCAGTGTGAATAGTTAGTGTCTCTGAAAAAGGAAGTGATGTTGATAACAGTTCAAATTGATTCCCATCAGGTCTAATTACAGATATTTGTAATAAAGGCGCTCCACTATACTCTGCTGAAAACTCATAAATGAAATCATTAGGAAATCTGCCGTAATCAAAATTCACATTAAATTGGTGCGATATAACTGACACATCATTTAATTCTTGAATTTTCTTTTCTGGCGTATCAATTACTTTATGCTCTGGAATCTTTTCTACAGGAAATAGATTTACCCAAACAGGAATTGACGTTTTTGGCAAGGAAATCCAGCTACTTGGGTTATTCCATTCCTTGAATGTATCTACAGGAATTGTAATGGCAGCAAAAATTGAAATTAAAATTAAAACAACAAGTATTCCAATTCCTGCTAACCCGATCTTGCTTCTTAGAAATTCCTGTTTAATCTCAGCTGAACTAATTGCACTCATGAACCTGTCCTCACTCTAGGATCAAAAAATCCATACAGTAAGTCTGCTAGAAATATGCTTGCTAGGAAAAATACTGTCAAGACGTATGTGGCTCCAATAATTACTGGTAAATCCATAACTGAAATTGCCTCAAAGTACAATCTTCCCATTCCTGGCCAATCAAAAACTGCTTCAGTAATTATTGCTCCACCTAACGAACCTGATAAGCTTAGAGCTAAAATTGTAATTATCGGGGGAGCTGCATTTTTGAGCGCATGCGAATAAATAATTTTTTTTTGATTTACTCCCATTGTTTTCTTTGCAGCGATAAAATCCTCTTGCATTATGCCAATCATGAAATTTCTAACAAGATATGCCCAAGAACCAAATCCAATCATTACAATAGTGATGAGCGGAAGCGCCATGTGATATAGTAAAGCCCAAATGTATCCTGGGTCTGATGCTGGAATTGATGGGGTTGCTCTTGCAGGAAATATCTGATATACGAATGCAAAAAGAAAAATCATAATCATCCCTATCCACCAAACTGGAAAACTGGAACTCACTACTGCAAAAGTTGATGTTAATCTATCCACTTTTGATCCAGATTTACTTCCAGATAATGCCCCCAGATAAATTCCAATTATAGAAATTATTATCGTAGCTGTTGTGAATAATAATATTGTTCTGGGAAGCTTTTCTAACAAAATATCTTTTACATCAGATGAACCAGAATCGCTTGTCAAAAATGTAGCATGGCCAAAATCTAAAATTAAAATTTTGTACATTGTAATTCCAATTCTTTGTGGAGAATACCACGGTGTATCTAACCCTAATGCCTTTGTACGCTGATCAATTTGTTCTTGAACAAAAGCTTCAAACCCTTCGACGCTTGCAAAACTTTCAGCTATCGCAGGGTTTTCCGTAATTTCAGCACGTACTTGAAAAACTACTCCTTGTTTTAGAATGGTATCCATATTAGAACCAACTAAAATGATTGTCAAAAGCAGTGTTACCATAAGGACACCAAACATGGTGATTAATCTAGTTGTCACAAATCTTTTCAGGCCCACGGCCAATCTAATCGAGTTGACTTTATTATAATTAGGGGTTAATTTTGATCCTTTTCTGGAATAATTCTATCTAAAATTCAATAACTAAATATCTGGAAATACATAGTGTTTTATGAAAAACAAATATGAGAAATTTGATCCTGATAAACTGGTTCTGTCTAAAAATGAAATACTTGATTTTTGTGATAGAGTAATAAGAAAATGGAATAAAAATCCAGAAAAACATGCAAACCATATTTTTGCAATGAATGCAGTAAAAACGAGCATTTTCTGGACAGACGATGACTCACTTAAAGAAATTTGGGGTGAAATCCTAAAATGGTCATATGATCTCCTATATGAAAATGCAGTTGCGCAAGCAAATGAAGAAGACGTTGATTGGGGAAAACTATTGAAAAAACTTAGAAAATGACTTTAAGCAAACTCTTTAAGCCCTTCCTTTAGAACTTCATTAATAATATTTGAGAAACTTATTGCTTTATTACTCTCGGTGATTTTTTTTGCCTGCAGGCTCCTAATTTTTGATTCCAGACTAGGATCTAGCGTTATTGTTACTCTTCGAATCATTTAATCACTTAATCAGTGCTTAAGATACTCACCCTTTTTAGAATGAATAAGTAACTTTTTGATCAACCATCAAGTTTATTAAGTAAAAATCAATTTTTGCCAGAATAGAAAAAAAGCCGCTAGACGCAGCATAGGGTTCGTTTGAAATCTTCCGTATCTCGCTCAAAATCACATTCTTTACAGACTTGCCAAGTACGGTCTTTCAATATTCTTAATGTCGGTTGATAACCTGCAGAATACATCTTTCCTCCACATTGAGGACAAGAGATTGGAATGTCTATGATCATTATACGTGGTTATGAAATTTTGAATATAAGACCCGCGTAGGATTGATAAATTGTTCATCGATGTTAAAAAATAATTTTTAAAAAATTTTCAATTATTATTCATTAGACTATAATCCAAATAACACATTTCACATAACACCATGTCTTGTTCTTGGAAATAGTGGTCACTAGAAGGATTTAGAGTGGGATTTCTACAAGATGAACATACAGTAATAACTGGATTAAATTTTTCCTTATTTTTTACTTTAACATAATCGATTAAATCATAATTATAACTTGACCAATTTGACTCTGTCTCAAACAACAGTATTATTTACCTGTCTTTGAATTTATAAAATTGGAATAAATCAGCAGAAACATTAAAGTAGTAAAATCTACAATGAGGCCGAAGTAATCTGGGCATTCATTGGAACAGGCGCTTTGTATCTTCTTCTAAAAAAGTAAAGAATTCCTAGAACCTCAAACTGTTCTATAAATACCACAAACATTAGGTTTCCAATCCAGCCATTTGATACATCATTCATCAATGCCAATGAAACAGATAGAGTATACTCTAAATTTGAAATCCAAGCAAACTCCTCATAATTTGTTCCCAAGGGTACTGGCCCTACGAGTTTGTCAATTGGGATGTTGTCCCTTGTTAGTTGATGATAGCTTTGTAACGTATCATAAAGAACTTCTTTATCGTAATAATAAACTGAGTTTCCTCTGTCGATCAAAAAAATACTTGCCCCAAAATAGATTAAAAACAAAATAGAAAACGCTATCACATATTTTCCAATCCTGCCCCCTATGGTTTTTCGCATCTGCTTTTCAAATATTCTCCCAACCTGCCCCAGTTTGTTTTTCCTAGTTAGATAGATGAAAAGTAGTCCAAAAAGAGATAGTAAGCCTAGACTGCCTAACCAGTCATCTGTTACATATGTGACAAATATCATCCTTATAGGCAAGAATATCCCTGCAGTTATCCCCAAAAGAAATGCCTTCTCTTTAACGTCTTGTACGTCTATTTTGCCCATGCCCTAAATAACCATTAATTTACTTAGATTAAAGATTTCTGGCAAATATCTTTTTTATAAACTAGGAAATTTTTTAAATAATAGATTTCTAAATTTGGAAATTACATTTCATTATTGAGTGGAATTGGTGATCTGACTTATTTCGGTTCCATTTACATATAATTTGAAAATGGTGCCATTTACATTCAGATAAATTATAGAGCCGCTTTTTCCCACATCGATTAGTGTGCCATTAACATTTAGAACTAGCCCTGCATCTATCTCTTCTACATAATTTTCTGTTCCATTAATACTAGATGCTAACTCAATGCCAGTATCTGTTGTATTTTCAAAATTACTATCCGTCTGATTAATTAATGTAAGTGCCTCCATTAATTTCCTGGAAATTGAGGCTTTTTCATAATATGCTTTTCTTGCCTCTTCTATAGTTCCACCATTAGCTAAAACCTCGTTCATTGCTTGTTGTGCTTTGTAAAAAACATCAACTGTGTAATTTAATTGCATTACAATAATGTCTTTTACTGAATCATCTAGGTTGCTAACAAATCTATCATACTTGTATCCAGAATATATCCCGGCTCCAGGATTTTCTTCTTCAATTATCTGCTTTGTTAATTCAATTGAAAGTGCCCTTTGTTTATCAATTAATTGTTGTTGTTCAATTAATTCTAGTTGCACTTTTTGTTCTTCAAGAAATTGAGTTTGTAAATACTGGTAATGATAGTACAGTTTCAACCCTAAAGGATCATTTTCAAAGTCTTCTACAGCAGAATGTAAATATTTTATTGCTTCAGGAGTTGATATCATTTTTTGAGTTTGTGAAAATACTGATAGTTCTCCCTTTACTTGAAAATTAATACTTTTGAGTCCAATTCTGTCATTACTCGTAGCATATACATTTACAATGTAACTTCCAGGCATTTCATCAAAGTCAGGAAACTCTGCCGAAAAATTTCCTGTTGCATCAGTAGAAGTAAGAATAGAATTTTGACCTAGCCGTATCTTTATTTCTGCTTCTGAAATTGGTTTTCCAGCATGATCAGTCACTGTTCCAATGATGATAGGAATGTCCCCTACCAGTAGCGGATTTTTTTCTAATTTGACATCAATTTGTAAATCCCATAGGACCGCATTTGTTGTTTGTAGATTGGAGAATAGTAATACAAACACTAGTATTCCAAATAGACTATTTCTTACCTTATTCAATGAGACTGATTTTATTTTAAGTTGTTAAGATAAGATATCTACAATTTTTCACGCGGCTAGACAATAATTGTTGATTCAGTCTGAAATTCACTCATAAGTTCTTAAATGGCGGATTTTAATCGGTTTTGAATAAATGGATTTAGAAAAATTCCGTAATGACGTTTACGAAATAACAGAAATACTCTCACATAGTTTGGATGAAAATGATCATCCCAAACTTAACTATGTTCGGCAAAAACTTATTGAGTTGTATGAAAAAAATTTGGTAAAAATTAACCATTCCGTTTTAGAGTTGATTTGCGCTACCAATCTAATTAAACGCGGTTATTCAGTGGAAGTTGAAAAACCAATTTCAGACATTTTAGTTTGTGATATTTTTGCGAAAAAAGGCGATGGTACAACCATAATCGAAATTGAAACTGGTTTTACCCCACCTGAACATGCATTAGACACTGTGGATTATTACATTGCTAGGATAATTAGCAAAATCGCTCGATATAGCAAATTCTGTTCAAAATTTTCATTAGCGACTCCAGTAATTGGGATATTGCCTATCCCAAAACTCTTTCTTGATCCTCCAAGCACAAGGGATAAAAACAAAATATCAAGAATAAAATCATTCTGTGACAAGTACTATAAAAAACCCCCAATAGAATTCGATGATATTTTAAATGCGCATCTACATTCGGTTTTTTTAATAAATATTGATAAGGGTTTTGCCAAGGAACTGGATCCAAATGGGTATCTTAACTTGACAGATAAATTACTTTACAAAAGCGAAGTAGATTTTTAATCTTTTTAACAAAAAAATATGTAAAATGGTAAACTTTTCAAACTAGGAGATATAATTTTGATATATGATCTGTTCAAGTTGTGAGAATCACAGACACTATGAATGTATTGACTGTAAAAACGATCATAAAACATATCTGTGCGATTGTGATTGTCATGACGAGTCTACAAAACCACACGGCGAGCAGGAACACCGTACATCGTAATACATACTAAGATTCATAAACCCGAAAAACAATTCTTGGCAAAAACACGAAAACATCATGAAAAATTTTGGAACTTTAGAATACGTACTGGATACTTACTCGAAAACGTGGAGTTGGAAAGTAACTGGAACTCGAGCGGTTTCCATGGTATCCAAGTTAATACCAGCATCTTGGTATGGGGATGGGCCAAATGAGGCTATAATTCCAGATAGTGCCGAAAATGTCAACCATCTAAAATGGATCTTAGAAAGATATCCTTTAGACATTTTATCAAAATCCACTTGGCAACGAAAATCAACAAAATCAAATATTCCTAAAACAACTGTTTCAAAAATAGAAAAGCTCGAACGTGTTAAACCGGGAGAACAATTCCGTGGAAAATTACTTAATTTTCAAAAGGAAGGGTTAGATTTTCTTTTAAAATCAAATGGTAATGCCCTTTTAGCAGATGAAATGGGTTTAGGAAAATGTATTGTTGGTGATTCGATTATTGAAACAACAACAGGACAGGTCTCAATTGCAGATTTATGGGAAAACTCATCAATAATAGAACAAAACGACGATGAGTGCTGGGCAAGGCTATCGATACCAATGGAGATACAGACCTTTGACGGCAAAAAAATAGAAGGCAAGAAAATAGACAGGATTTTTCGACAGAAAATAGATGAACCAATTACAAAAATTACGCTTTGGGATGGCTCCGTTTTAGAATGTACACGACGCCACAGACTTCTGACTCCACAAGGATGGAAAAGGGCAGGCGAGTTAACTATTGATGACAAAGTTGCTGTTCCTGCAAAGACATTGCATGTTGGCAAAAACCATCTTACTCCAGAACTGGCTGAGCTGATGGCCTGGCAGCTAGCAGAAGGCTACGAGTACTTTGAAAGTGAAAAATATGCCCATGGTAGATTCTATAACTCTGATCCTAAAGTTTTATCACGAATGCACAATCTTGCAAAAAAACAAGGAATTCAATTACTTGTTGCAAAAAAAGCTAGCACAAGCTTTGTCATCTTTACAACAAAACTTTACCCATTATTCTCGCAACTGGGATATCAATGGGGTAAAAAATCTGCTGAAAAAGTTATTCCGCAATGTATTATGGAATCATCACTAGAAACACAAAAAGCGTTTATCCAAGCAATGTTTGACGCTGAGGGGCATGTAGGGAAAACTCATTGTGAATTAACAACGGCAAGTAAATCCATCGCATATGGTTTACGTGATATGCTTCGGCACTTTGGGGTTTGGCTTCGAATACATATTGCAATGAAAAGTGCAACCAATGGAACAAGAACTAAGAGACCTTACTATGTTTGTACTTTTGGTGGTAATTCTGCAGATAGGTTTGCTACCCAGTTTAAGCTTCAAACAAAAAGAAAACAATCTGCATTGGAATCATTGTCAAAAAAGCATCACAACACCAACGTTGAGGGAATTCCGTCACAAAAAATAGTACAGAAAATAGCCAGCCGTGGCATTTCACTTCGTTCACTCAATCTTTTCACACCATACAAACACACACAAGGAATGAGCAAAGAATTGGCATGCCTTGTCATAAACAAACTCGACTCAACTAATAATCATGATCTTGCAGCAGAGCTACACAACTTGGCAACAGAATCTATTCATTGGTGTAAAATCAAATCTATTGAGACAAGAAAACATACTGGATATGTTTATGATTTGTCTGTTCCTCAAACTCATACCTATATAGTCAATGGAATAATTACACATAATACGGTACAGACCCTTGCATATCTTGCAACCGAAAAACAGGCTTATCCGGCACTTGTAATTGCTCCTCTTGTTACATTAAACAACTGGCAGCGTGAGATTGACAAATTTCTAAAACAAAAAAGCCGAAATGGTAGAATTGTGGATAAAAAAACTCCAAGTTCCACAATTATTCGCAGAGGTAAAGCCGAAGAATTAGGAAAATTTGATTTTTACATAATTAATTATGATTTACTTTACAAACGATCAAAAGATTTAGCAAAATTAGACATCAAAACAATTGTTTGTGACGAAGTACAAAATCTACGTTCAAAAACTACAAAAAAATATCATGCAGTGAAAAAATTAGCGGCTTTGCCTTCAATTAAATATCGTATCGGATTATCTGGCACACCAATTTATAATCGGGGTTCGGAGATTTGGCCAATTGTTGATATTTTAAGACCTGGATTATTGGGAAATTTCAAAGAATTTTGTGAATATTTTTGCTATGTAAATGAAAAAGGCAAAGCAATCGTTCTAGAGAATAAACGCACCTCATTACGTCATCAATTACAAAAACATGTGATGCTTCGAAGACGTAAATCAGACGTTTTAAAAGAATTAAAAGATAAAGTTAGATACAAAGAAGTAATTGACGCTGATACCAATTACTACTTTAATGAATTAGATAAGATTTGGAAAAAACTAGAAGAAGAACAAAAAGATGCAGAAAGTGCCTTTGATAAATCAGCTTCGTATCAAAGGGCAATTCAAAGTGAAAGACAAGTTGCAGGTATAGCAAAATTACCTCATGTGATTAATTTTGTTACAAACATTATGGAAATCGAAGAAAGCGTGGTTGTATTTTGTCATCATAGATCAATCCACAATCTTTTACACCAAAATCTTAGTGACTTTTCACCCGTGTCAATTATTGGAGGACAAACTGACAAAGTTCGTCAAGAACAAATTGACAAGTTTCAAAGTGGAGAATCAAAATTAATGATAGCGGGATTACGTGCAGGTAATGTCGGAATTAATCTTAATCGTGCGAGATATGTAATTTTTGCAGAACTTGATTGGAGTCCAGCAATTCATAGACAAGCTGAAGATAGATTACACCGAATAGGACAAAAAAACACTGTTTTTGCATACTATTTGATTGGTAATGGGACACTTGATAATCATGTAGCAGATGTTTTAGTTGACAAAAGCTATGAAATCGATTCTATCATGGATGAAAAAAATGAAAACTTTGAAAATAAAGAAAAGGCAGAACTTATTCTAGCACAAATTCATGATAAACTGAAAACAAAATAGTTTAATTTTTTCAAAATTATTTTACAGACAAATTACTGGAGAAATGTCAGATTTGGAAAAACTCTTTTAACTATTTACAAAGGCCATTCCTCAATGAATAAGACTCTAAAATATCTTGGACTTCTTGCAATACTTCCCCTATTCACAATGTCTTTAGGTACAGATTATGTGATAGAAGAAGCTGATGCAGCAACAAAAAGCGAAGGTAGTAACGCACCTGGACGCATTGGACCTAATTCTTTTGGTTCAGCAAACAAAGGAGTTGTTTGTGGCGATAGATTATGTTCCGAATATCCCGGAGGCTATGAGGCATGGAAACGTGATCAACAGTCCGGAACAACACCAGTTTCCCCACCTGAACAGGTGACGCCTCCTAAAAAAACTGAACCTGAAAAGAAAGTAGAACCTCCAAAAACTGAAACAAAAACCGAAACAATGACTGAAAAAATGACTGAAACAAAAACATCAGAAATGCCAGGATCAAAACTTCGACTATCGCGAGCTAACGTACCTGCAATAATTCCATTGCATCAAGGATGGTACAACAGCGAATCCGTTCTTTTCATAATTACAGATTCTAGTGATCAAACACATGCTGATATAATTACAAAGAATCAGGGATGGAAAGTAGAGCTAGCACCTCTTTTGAAAAATGCACCAAAACAAGCATTATCAAAAACATACATGTTTACCAATGGAGTTTCAGGTAAAGGTGTACATGGTTTCCAAGGTGAAGTGTTTACATCAACTCCAGCTCAGCCAGATAAATACAGTGCATTAACTTCCCATGTTCATGTAACATGGAAAGATGGTGTTACACCAACACAACTCACATCAGAATCAGAAATTCTTAAAGCTGCAAATGAAGGCAAAGTAACTTTAACTGATTTAGAAGTTGTTCTAAACATGCCACAAATTGTTTGGCCCGGTGGTCAAATGAAAGTTAAACAAGACAAAACACTAACTGATGATACACCATACGGTGACGCACAAGTTCTTAACATAGACAAAGACAACATGACTGTTACATTCATTGCACATAGAGGTTGGGGACCTGATGGTAGAACAATCTATTACATTGTAACTGATGCGACTCCTTCAGATCCTGCAGCCATGATGGGCGTTATTGATGCACCAACATCTTCAAGCTTGATTGCAAATTCTGCAGCAGTAGACCTGTTCCAATTTATGAATGGAATTAAAGGATCAGGGCCTCTGGGATTTCAAGCTGGAATTGCAGCAGGTGCACCAGGTGACGCAAATTATAGTCCAATGTGGAGAATCTTCATGATTGGTTGGAAAGACCCATCTAGTGCCGCCCTATTAGAAACATCAGGCGATATTAACTTCTACAAACAAGCTGGATTAATTGACATCAATCTTGCAAGACCTATGGACAGTGATCATATAGTAAACTGTCCCTTCATAGATCCCTTCCAATAGGGATTTCATTTTATTTTTTTAAATTAAGACCTTTATTTCCCGTTGGTTTTTGTTAATTTATGGACTTTATGCTAGAAGAGGAATTAATTGATTTAATGACCTATTGCCTCCAAAATCCAAATTTTGAAGATGTTATAGAAAAAAAGAAGAGAATTTCAGAAATTGGAAAAGAACTCTATGAAGATGGAGGATTGGATGCTTTAGAAAATTTCTTTTTTGTATTGGAAAACAGAATTAAAGAAGAAATAAAGAAAGATCCTAGTCCATTTAAGGCATTATGGAATGGATTAGATAATGGATGGAAATTTTGAATTTCTGGTTTTAAAAAAGTGGTAAAATGTTCAGCCTTTTCCTATTCTGAACATCTTTGTATTACATGTGCCGCATGTTCCTTTTACGGCAGGTTTTCCATTTTTGAGAGTTGTAGGGCTTGCCCCCTTGATCTCTCTTTTGGCTCTACATTTGACACAATAACCCATTGTCATGGCACATAGTGAATAGAGGTGATATTAGCGGAACACTGTAAAAATTTTTTCACTTTGAGGCAAATTACAGATCCGACTGCCCCTAAAATGACCCCTTACAAATGTCAAATAATTTTATCGAAGAGCGAAATTAAATTTTGCTAAAATCTCGTGACAATAAAAAATATTGCAAAACCAATAAGAAACACTATTCCAGAATAGCTTAAAATTTTAAGCCAAATTGAAGGTTGGGAATTTTTTTCTAAATATTTGCCAGTAACTAATTTAAAATTAAAAATAGCTATCACTGGTGCTATTAAAAATGAAATTGTTGTAGCAACATCAACTAATTCCTTTAACTTATTGCCAAATTGAAAAATAACAATTAGTGACCCTAATGCAAGAATTAAAATAAAAATAATGTACATATTTTTTACAAAAAATGATTTTTGTTCAGATTCTTTTTTTTCAAACATTAATTCTAATGTTCTTCCCAAAGATCTTGAATATCCATCAAACACTGCAATAATTGTTCCAAACATCACACTAAATGCCGCTGAGGCTATTATGATATAGCTCCAATCGCCAATTGTTTCAGTATAGAGTGTTACCACCTTGTTAGCAAACAAAGAATTATCGTTAGGTAAGATTTCGCCAGATCCAAAAAAGATGAAAGCCCCTAATATTACGAAACAAAAGGCCAAAACTGCCGTAACAACATAGCCTAATCTGAACTCAAATAGTGTTTCCTTTAACATTGGTCTGAATTTTGTCTGTTTTATCCTCTCCAGTGTCCATAAACTATTCCAACTTGAGATGTCTACTGCCGTAGGCATCCAACCCATCAATGCAATAAGGAAGAAAATTCCAGCTTGATCCCAAATTATTTTAGGCTCAAACCCTTCAATTTTTTCTACCGGTCCATTGATTAATGCTAAAACAAAAGCAGTAACTGTTGAAATAACTAAAACAGAGGCAATGATTTTGATCAAGCTATCAAGCACTTTATATTTTCCAACACTTAAAATTACAACACATACAATAAACAAAACAACAACGGTCCATATTCCTAAAAATTCAATCTGAAATAAATTTTCTAGAAAACCTGCAGTAACAAATCCTACAGCTGCTGTAACAAAAAACATTGAACCAACTGTTATCAAAAAATACAAGACAAGTGGTTTTTTACCTAATACTTTGTAACCATCAATTATACTTGTTCCGGTAACATTTGCATAACGTGACGCATATTCAAAAAATGGATATTTTAACAGATTAGCTAACAAAACAAATCCAATTAATGCAAACCCAAATTCTGCGCCAGCTCTTGTTGATTGAATTAAATGTGAAACACCGATTGCTGTACTTGCAAACAACACGCCCGGTCCTAATGTTTTTAACAGTCGATCAAATTTTTCATTCAATACTTTTCAACACTTTTTGTGTTAAGAAGATACTCATTTTTATTAACTCGCTGTCATACTAAGTGAAAGAGATTCAGACAATGGATCTGGATTGTTTAAACTTTCCCAAACATAAATCTCTGCAACAAATTTTCCTGCTGTATTTGGTGTCCATGAGAGAGCCGGACTAAATGTTTTATTAGAATCAATTTCGGCTGAAAAAGAACTAATGTAACGAATAATATTTTGACTGTCTTTTATTTGAATAATGTACACAAAATTTTGTGGTACATCTTGATTGTTTGTAATATCTGCAGTGATAAGCACTAGCTGATTCACAATAATACTTTGTTCAATTGTATTTCCAGCAAAGTCTTCAAGTCTGGGAGATGTTACCTGTAATCTATCAAGAGGATCAATGGCATATGCCGTGGGAAGAAGCGAGGCTGAAATTATGCCTATTAATAATAAAACTAACCTAAACACGAAAATTTCAAATTTTTATCATACTAAAGCTTTTGCGTATAATATTGTTGGCTGAACATGACTAAATTCAAAATCCCATATGGTAGAGAATCAATCACTTTTGAAATACCCTCAGAATTCAGAGTAACTGTTGCAAAAAGTAATTCAAAGCCATCAATAAACAATATATCTGAAGCTACTAAAAATGCTCTATCTAATCCAATAAATTCAAAACCACTTTCAGAATTAATCAAGGAAAACGATTCTGTTTGCATAATTGTTACTGATATTACACGAGCTTGTCCTGATAAGGAAATTTTACCGCAATTAATAGATCAAATCAAGGAAAAAGCTGACCTGAAAAATATTAGATTACTTATAGCATCAGGATTGCATCGAGAAATGAATGATATTGAAAAAATTGAAAAATATGGCAAAGAAATTGTCAATGATTTTCAAATTATTAATCATGATGCAAAAGATGAAAAAAATTTAATCTCTCTTGGCAATACAAAAAATGGTACTCCAATCAAAATTTCAAAGTTCGCATATGATTCTGATTTTTTAATATCAATAGGCGTTGTTGAGCCACATCAATATGCAGGATATAGTGGTGGTTACAAAACATTGGCAATTGGTGTGGCAAGTGACGAGACAATCAGTAAAACTCATTCTAGAGTGTTCATAGAACATAACAAAACAAGAATTGGAAACATTGATGGTAATCCATTTCATGAAGATATTACAGAAATTGGTAAAAAAATTGGATTAGATTTTATTGTAAATGTAATTCTTGACGCTGAAAAAAATGTCATTGATATAAAAGCCGGAGAGCCATCAGAAACATACAAAAAACTAGTATCTATCGCAAAACAGATTTCCGAAATTTCAATTACAAAAACATTTGATGTAGCGATTTGTGGAATAGGTTTTCCTAAAGATAGTAATTTATACCAAACTAGTAGAGCTGCAAGCTATCTTTTTTATTTGCCTACTCAAGTTGTCAAAAATGGAGGATATATCATAATCCCTGCAGTATGTGACGAAGGAGCTGGAAAGGGAATAGGTGAACAAAGATTTTTTGACATGCTAAAAAACAACACAATAGAGCAAATTCTAAATCATAAAGAAGAATTCAAAGCTGGTGAACAACGAGCATTCATGATGGCAAATGTGCTTAAACATTGTAAAGTGATCATTGTAGGTTCTAAGAATCCACAAGTTGTAAAAGAAACAAAAATGATTCCTGCATCAACTATGAAAGAAGCATTAGATATGGTTCAAAATAACTCTGGAAACAATTTGGAATTAATCTTTATTCCTAACGCGTTATCAACTCTGCCAATTATAAAATAAATAATCAAGAAAATTATATTTTAATTCTATAATAATCCCAACGTTCTGGATCAAAAGTATACACAAATTCTGCCCCCTCTTGACTGGTAACCCTTTTTTTAATTACTTCGCGAAGTGCAAAACTTGTTAAGAATTTGTATTTTTTTGCATGAGATTGCATTGCAAACAAATGTCGCATTTCACTGCCACCTCTTAATCCCCAATATCCCATTTTAAGAGAAATTGGTTCTAAGAAAATTGTATTATACATTCCATAATTCTCATCTTTTATTTCTGGACGCAGCTGATAACTTTCAAGTGGTCCTCCTTTTGCAAATCCAATAATTTCGCCATTCAGATCACCTAATCTAAGAGTATTTAGAAGAACATTGGGGTCTTTAACGGATTCCTCAAACCCATCGCGAGCAAATTGTAAAGGCCTTGGTAATTCATTATAGATTGAAAATAGAGTTTTAATAAATTCAGGATCCTGCCTCATACTCATTTTTTCAATAATTGGATAAAGTTTGAGATTTTCAAACAAATAATCGGATTGAATTTGAATTTCTTCCTGTCTAAGATTCAAAAAAGAAAGAACGTTATCAAAGAAATTCTTTCTCATATGTTTTGGTAGCACATGAAGAACAGCGTTTGCCATTTCAGCTTCATTGTTTAGTATTTCCTCAAAATAAGCCACAGATCTTCGAACAATTACTGAGGGGTGCCATGCTAATGCATGAGCATTCATTTTAGCCATTTCCATTGATTTTGAAAAATCTCCTAAAGCGTAACCAAACACTCTATCTACTATAGAAAGAAACCACCCTAACCTCAAATAATGCTCTTGTTTTTGTTTATCCATTCTTGTTGATTCAGATTTTTTAAAACATTGTTGAATTTGACTTTCTGCACTTTCTTTTAATTTGCCTTTCCAAGGATATGTCGTTCTAAGAATTAATGCTTTTATGATTTCAATGTCAAGTTTTGCAGATTCAATATGCTGTTTCAAATTTTTATCTAATGAAATAAATCGTAACACACTATCTTCATGTGGTTTATCAACACTTTTTTGAGGATCAAAATCATGAAACAGTGCAGCAGCATAAAGATGTTTTAAATCTATTTTAGATATTTTGAAATTTTCAGCACCAAGTTGAGAAACTAATAATGTACCAAAAGTTACTTCTAACTCGTGATTGATATTGTGATACCCATAGTAATCTGAACCTAGCCCTTGACCTTCAAACAAGTTAATGGTGTAATCCAGCATTTCTGTATAACAATCATCATCCATTCCTGCTTCCACTAACAAATTGATAATCTCATTTCTTAATGCTGGGGCCGAAGCAAATTCCTGCATCAAGGGACGATCAGTGTTCTAATTTTTAAAGTTGTATGAATAGCAGGTTCATAATGACTGATTCCAATGATGACAAATTATTGGAATCGTTACTCTCAATCCAAAAAAATGAAAAACTTGAATTTTCTCTTCAAATTGAAGAAAAATCTTATGTTCTTAATGAGGTATTAATTGTTAAATCCTCCACCCCTGTACGGAAACCTACACAAAGAGGCGGTGTTTATTTTTCTGGCACTAATGTATACAGAATTAAGGGCATAATTTATGATTCATCGATAATCCCATTATTGTCTAAAACAATGCTAGGCCCAAATACTGAATTTAGAGAGATTTTGGTTAAAACAAGCGCTGTAATAAATTCTAATAAAACAAATATTTCATTATATACAAATCTAACAAATAGCATGCAATCCAAATCAAAAATCGAACTAAATCTTGTGATAACGAGGGTGGAAATACACTAGTTCTAAAATATTACACATTTAGAAATTTATCATATCGTTCACGTTTTTCTTTATCAGATAAAACCTCATATGCTTTATTAATTTCTGCCATTTTTTTTCCAGAATCAGCTTTTTTTGTTTTATCAGGATGCAATTCTTTTACAAGCTGTCTAAATCTCTGCTTGATTTCAGTAGGTGTAGCATTTTTTTCTACTCCAAGAATTTTGTAATAATCTGGTAGTGTATTTTTATTTGCAGCCTCTCTAAACTCATTATCATCTAATGTTTTTGAACCAAATTCTTCATAATCATCAGACCATCCTGAATGATATTTTTCATAATCTTTATTCTTCTTAGATTCATAATCTTCTTTATCATAAGTAGTTTTTTTCTTACGAATAATGTTTCTTGCCATGTAAATAAAAATTCCAACTACGATCAAAATAGCGGTTGTAAAAATAATAATTTGATCTTGATCACTTACAATTAATTCCTTTTTTATTTTTATATCTTCTTGCCCAAAGGTTATTGTGAAAAAACAGGTATTGATTAGTACAAAGAATAAAAAAAATTTTTTCATTTTTATGTTAGTCTAAAGTCTTCTTTAACTGTATTTAACACTAAATGGGTAATTGTATTTTCAACATTCGGTATTGATGAAAGATTCTTAACAAATACACTTAGATCTTCTCTTCCTTTGAATTTTGCAATAAGCAGTGTATCTGTGTTTCCAGTCACATCATAGACTGCACATACATTTTCCATAGCAGATAATTCTTTTTCCACTTCTATTATTTTGTCTTTTTTTGCAATAATTTCTATGACCGCAGTTAAATCATAGCCTAATTTTTCATGGTTTAAGATAGTTGCATATCCTTTGATGATTTTTTCTTTTTCAAGTTTTTTAATTCTGGACAATATGGTAACAGTAGACATTCCTAATCTGAGAGATAATTGCCTTGCAGATAATCTTGCGTCAACAAGTAAATTTTTCAAAATTTTTTCATCAATTTCGTCCATTCTATTTTATCCCTTTAAATGAAAATACATTTAAATTTTCATGATTTTTCTGAATGAATGTTTAGTGATTTATTATTTTGCTATAGTTATTCTAACTGATTTCCCTAAACAATAAAAGCTATAATTTTTGAAAATTATGTTTAATACGAATTTCAACGTTATTGGTTTGTGGGAGAAATAGATACTCTAGTCAAAAAAGGTAACACGCTTCTAAGTGAGGGAAAATTTGAATCGGCGTTGGGTTTTTTTGAGCAAGCCCTTTTGTTAGATCAAAATAATCCTGAACTTTGGAATTATAAGGGCATTGCATTAAGAAGCATTGGAAGATACAGTGAAGCAATCGAATGTTTTAACAAATCATTAGAAATTGATCCGCGCGATAAAAAAGCATCGTAAATTTGATTTTATGTTGACATCAACTCAATCTATATTATAGATTACATCTTAATTAAAAATCGTGGAAAAGAAACTCATGAAATTATTTGAAGATGCGTATGCATTCTGTGAGGATGCAAACTATACTCAAGCGTTGAAGTGTTATGACGAAATTCTTAGAACCGACCCACACAATGTTAAAGCCTTGATTGATAAAGGAGTCACTCTTCAAAACATGGGAAAATTAGAAAAAAGTATCAAATTTTATAATAAAGCATTGTCATTAGAACCAAAAAATCTAGACGCCATTGTGAACAAAGGCTCTGCATTGCATACGATGGGTGAATTTTCTAAAGCCATAGATTGTTATGATGTGGCATTAAAAATTGATAAAAAATGTGCAATGGCATTTGCTTACAAAGGACTGTCTTTGGGTGAACAAGGTAATGTAAAAGATGCTTTAAAATTCTTCAAAAAAGCACTTTCAATTGACCACGATTATGACTTTGCAAGAATCAGTAAAGATGTTGCTCAACGTCTCCTAAAATCTATTAAAGAAGAAAAATCAAAAAAATTCAAAATACAGTAACATCGCCGGGGGCAGGCTCTTTTTTCATATCCCTTTCATGAAATTCAAAAAAATCCTTATGCGTAATTTGCTGATGCTTTCTAAGCTGCTCTATGTCGTTAAATCCTTCATGGCATAGATAGCATTTTGGCTTATCTTCATCAACTAGCGGTAGAACCATCAAATTGTATTAAGACTTGATAATACTTATTTTTTGAGTTCCTAAATTCAGCTAAATTTTATATTTGCATTAAAATTGATGCGAACTGTGCTAGAACAATTAGTTGGGCAATCACAGGCACTTGACAGGGCATTAGCTGGAGAAGAACTCTCATTTAATGACGGTGTGGAGCTGATGAATTATGATAATTTGCATATGTTAGGCGCAGTAGCCGACATGAATAGGAAAAAACTTGTGGGGGATACTGTAACATTTGCTGCTTCTTATTACATGAATTACACTAACGTTTGTGCTGCAAGCTGCCAAATGTGTGCATTTTATAGAAAAGGAAATGAGGATGATGCATACACTTTAACTCCTGAGCAAATTGAACAGAGAGTTGCTATTGCCAAACAAATGGGCGCAACTGAAGTTCACATTGTTGGAGGATTTCATCCAAAAGCTCCTTTAGACTATTATGAATACATGATGCGAATTATCAAAGACAAACATCCAGAATTAAACATCAAAGCTTTTACTGCAGCAGAAATTTTTTTCTTGGCCAAACTAACAAAAAACTCTGTAAAAGAAATTCTTTCAAGACTAAAGGATGCTGGTCTTGATTCTATGCCTGGCGGTGGCGCAGAATTGTTCCATCCCGACGTTCGCTCAAAAATTGTTAGAGGAAAATGTTCTGGTCAAGAATGGCTTGATACAATTGAGCAAGCCCATAAACTTGGAATTAAAAGCAATGCCACAATGCTTTATGGACATGTTGAAAAGATTGAGCATATAATTGATCATCTTATAAAAATCCGTGATTTACAAAAAAAGACTAAAGGTTTCATCACGTTTATCCCTCTTAAGTTTAGTCTGGATAATACGGAACTTGAAAAAGAAGGACTCGTTACACACGAGTGCTCTTCAGTTTATGATCTCAAGGTGATTGCATTATCTAGGTTAATACTAGGTGGCGTTCTTAACAACATTTCAGTATATTGGGTTGCTTATGGAAAAAAACTAGCCCAAGTTGCATTATCCCATGGTGGAAACGATTTAGTTGGTACAGCATTTTCTGAAGAAATTTATCGTGCAGCTGGAAAACCAACGAACTCTTCAATTTTGGAATTAGCTGCAATGGTCAAAGAAGTTGGTAGGCAACCTGCACAAAGAGATACATTTTTTAATATTTTAAAAAAATTATAATCCTTTTTTACAACAATTTTTTTGCTTATTCCGCTGGTTTTTTCTCTATTTTTATTGGACCGCCTTTTCTTTTTCTTCTGGCACCAAAACTAATCAAAACTAATAGAAAGCCAATCCCAATTAGAATTCCTGCTAAAGTACTGAGATCTCGATTTTCCTGTTGTCTAACAATCAAATCAAACGCTTCTTCTTCAGTCATTCCTGTGGTTCCGACTGGTATCACTGAATTAAGATATATCAAGAGGATGATGCCTACTGCAAGTATGGCTATCCCGCCAAACAATATTCTTTTATCAACTAAAACCATTTTCAATTAAGAAATAACCTAAATCATATTTAGAGTATTTTATGATTTTATCGAGATTGCGCAATCTGTAAATTAAATTCTGGCACTAGGTTCTGTTGTCTTGCTAGGTCAAACATTTTTCTAATTGCTTTTTCTCCACTTTCTCTCATGTCAACTGTTATATCATTAACATACATTTTCACAAATTTTTCAATTAGCTGGCGTGATTTTCCACGACTGTATTTCATTGCATAATCAATTGCTTCATCTTGGTGTTCACGACCATACTTTATAGAATCTCTTAGAAACAAATCAAATTTTTTTATGGTCTCTTTTCCAAAGCTAGACTTCATTACATTAATTCCAAGTGGAACTGGAAGCCCGTTTGTCGCTTTGTCCCACCATTCTCCAATATCCAAAATTTTGACATTTCCTTCTTGTTCGTAAGAAAGCTGAGTCTCATGAATTACCAAGCCCACATCTACCTTTCCGTTTTTAACTGCCTTTGGAATTTCACTAAAATTCATTTCAACATATTCAAATTTGCCTATCATTAATTGTAAAAGTAAAAACGCAGACGTCATTTTTCCTGGTATTGCAACCTTTGATTTTTTGATTTGATCAATCGTCATCATTTTTTTTGAAGTAACTATTGGTCCATAACCAATTCCAAAACTTCCCCCGCTTCTAAGAATTGTGTAATCTGGAATGTATGCGCATGCATGTACAGAAACTGCTGTTACATCTAATTCTGGGTTGATTGCTTTTCTGTTTAATTTTTCAATGTCTTCAATTACATGCTTTACTGTAAAATCAGGTGACCTTACTTTATTTGTGAACATTCCATAAAACATAAACGCATCATCAGAATCAGGAGTATGACCTACAGAAATTTCCACGTCGAAATTTATTTTGATGGTAATAAAAATCAAAACACAATGTGTTTTTGAAGAGTTCTAATATAGTAAATAATACGAGCAATATTGTGAAAACAATCGAAGCATTTGAAAGAGATATTTTTCTTCAAATCAAATTTCTTCAAACTTTTAAACCACAACCAAAACTCTCAAACACTTCCCAAAGAAAAGCAATCTTTTGCGGAAGTGGCGACTCTTTTGCATCAGCACTACTAGCAGAGGCTCATTCTAATTTGACAATTCACGCAGCAGATCCATTGGATCTTTTAAAAAATCAGCATCTCATTAAAGGGAACAATATCTTTTTGATATCTATATCTGGAAATACAATTTCAAACATCAAGGTAGCAAAACTTGCTAGAAAATCTACAGCAATAACATCAAATCCACAAAGCAAACTGGCTAAATCTTGTTCTAAGACTATCAATCTTAAATTCCCAAATTCGGATATTTTTACAGGAGGAAGCTTAAGCTTTCTTCAGAGTGCTTTGACATGCATTTCACTTGTTTCAAATTTTCGCATGCCTGATTATACCAAAATTTTTCAAAAAGCTATTAGAGACGCTCAAAAAATAAAGTGCTCAAAGAGGATTTTCATTTTGGGAAATTTACACACTTTTCCTATTGCAATGTATTGTGCTGCAAAGTTTTATGAACTCCTTGGTTTAGATGCTCATTTTGAAAAAATTGAACAGTTCTCTCATATGGAATTATTTTCAGCAACAAAAGGTAACACTGTAATTATTTTTGAAGAAAAAAATAATCACAATGCACAATTAGTAAAAAATTTAAAAAAAATTGGTTTGAATGTGTATCATCCAACACTAGGAACTGGAAATAAAATTTCACAATTTTTGTTTTTTACATTTTTGTCACAACTTGTCCCATTGTTTGGAGCAAAGAGAAAAAAACAAAAAGATTGTCATTTTATTATATCCAAAAATCTTAGAAATGCAAGTAACAATATGATCTATTGATCTAAATCTTCACAAGATTTAATAGCTGTAAAAATTGGATTTGCGAATATGAAATACAAATCAACTGACCAAGTACTCAAGATTATTAAGAATAAGGACCAGATTAGAAATTTTGGCGTTATTGCTCACGTTGATCACGGCAAAACCACCATGAGTGACAGCCTTCTTGCAGCATCAGGTATCATTGCCCCTTCTGCTGCGGGTACAGCATTGGCCATGGACTTTGATAAGGAAGAACAAGAAAGGGGAATTACAATTTACCAAGCAAACGTCACATTGCACTATTCTCAAAAAGGCAAAGAATACGTTATCAACATGATTGATACGCCTGGTCACGTAGACTTTAGTGGAAGGGTTATTCGTAGTCTAAGGGCAATTGATGGTGCTGTTGTTGTTTGTGATGCTGTTGAAGGAATTATGACTCAGACTGAGACAGTAACTAGAATGGCACTTGAAGAAAGAGTCAGACCAGTTCTTTTCATAAACAAAGTAGACCGACTCATCAAAGAATTAAGATTGACTCCTGATAAAATGCAAGAGACACTTGCAAATGTTGTTTCAAATTTTAACCAGCTATTGGACACCTATGCAGAACCAGAATACAAAGACAAATGGAAAGTCTCAATCCCGGAGGCAAGTGTAACTTTTGGTTCGGCAAAGGACAAGTGGGCTATCAACATTGATGTAATGAAGGAAAAAGGAATTACATTCAAAGATGTCATCGAAGCATATCAAAACGAAAAAGTCAGTGAGCTAGTTGAAAAAGCTCCGCTTGCAGAAGCAGTACTTGGAATGGTAGTTAAACATCATCCGCCGCCCCACGTTGCACAAAAATATAGAATTCCAAAAATTTGGCACGGTGATTTAGAATCTGACATAGGAAAAGCACTTTTGGATTGTAAAGATGATGGCCCAACCATAATGATGGTTGTTAACATGGTATTAGATAAGGCAGCAGGACCTGTCGCAGTTGGACGGCTATTTTCCGGCGTAATAAAAGATGGTCAAACAATTAACATAATTGATGCAAAACGTGAGGGACGTATACAATCTGTAAACTTTTTCATGGGGAATCAAAGAGAGCAGATAGGAGAGTTAGGAGCTGGAAACATTCCTGCATTGATGGGATTAACTGAAGCTCGCGCTGGAAACACATTATCGTCTGTAAAAGGTATTCAAATGTTTGAAGGAGTCAAATACATTTCTGAACCCGTTGTACAAGTAGCAATTGAGCCAAAACACCCAAAAGACTTGCCAAAGCTTGTAGAGGTTCTAAAACAACTAACAATTGAAGACCCTAACTTGGTTGTAAAGATTGATGAAGAAAGCGGAGAGACAATTATGGCAGGAATGGGTGTGCTTCACCTTGATATTGCAACTCACAGAATCCAAGATGCCAAAGTAGATATTGTAATTTCTGAACCCCTCATCAACTATAGAGAAACTGTAAAGGCTGAATGTGACGCAATCATGTCAAAATCGCCAAACAGACATAACAAGATTTTCATGAAAGTTGAGCCACTGGAGCATGCAATTGGTGATATGATAAGGTCTGGCCAGATTGGAGAGATGAAAGACAAGAAAGAGATGACTGAACTTCTAAAGAAACAAGGATGGGATACTGATACCATCAAGAGAATTATGAGACTTGATTCACGTGGTAATGTTTTGCTTAATGGAACAAAAGGAGTTCAGTTCATACAAGAATCATCAGACTCTATAAATTCTGGATTTGATGATGTAATGAAAGAAGGTCCACTCTGCAAAGAGCAGATGCGAGATTGTAAATTTACCTTTACTCACTTTGTACCTCATGAGGATCCTGCTCACAGAGGTTTGTCACAACTAGGACCTGCATCAAGACGTGCATGCATGGGTGCACTTTTGACAGCAGGTACTACTGTTTTGGAACCAGTCTTGGCAATTGAAGTTAGAGTTCCAACCGATCTTGTAGGAAATGTAGCTACAGTTCTTTCTGGAAAGCGTGGTAAAGTTTTGGATATGGTACAAAAAGGAGCCCTAAGTATTGTGACTGGCGAGATACCAGCAGCTGAAACGTTTACGTTATCTGAAGAGATGAGGGGTCAAACCGCAGGAAAGGCGATGTGGAATACCTACTTTAAAGCATGGTCAGAAATTCCAAAATCTAAATTTGCTGCAATAATTTCTGAAATCAGAAAACGAAAAGGCTTGGCACCAGACCCCCCTACAGTAGACGAATTTATCGATAAAGAGTAAAAAATGGTTTGCCCCCGTTTTGCGAAGGGCGATATGCTAGTTTTCGTATCTCAAATTAGAAATTATTTCGAAACTGAGACATGATCTTTCATCATATTAACGAGTTTTTTAACATCTTTATCAGAAAGTACTTCTTTTCTGTTTTGAATAAAGTAGTTAATACTATCCAAATTGCATACGTTAACGAACTTGTATTTACGATCATACCGCATGTTTCCTTGGATAGATAACAAAACACTTGTTACTCGAGGAGTCTGCCCTGCAAACCATCCCCACCTTGATTTTATTACTGTCCACAAAACACGCGCTGCTCTATCCACCTGCTCGTGTGGTTGTATCTTGTCTGTATTACGATAGAATCTATCGCTCCAATTTTTTACCTCAACAAGAATAACTCCTCTTCTTGATAGTACAACGAAATCAATCTGTGCGGTTCTAAGATTTCTCCTTCCATTGTACGTAACATAGTTAGGCAACTCTGCATCTATACCACAAAAAATATGATACTCATCACTTAATTCTGATAATTTTTCTAATGCACGTACTTCTCCTTTTGCTCCTTTGTGTACTTTACTTTTTTCAATTGCAGCAAAGGTTTTGACTTCGTTAATTTGATCTTGTTTTTCTCTGTTGAAAATTTGATCTGGATTTTCTTTCCACTCTGTTAATTGCTCTTGCTGTTTTTTCTCTAAATTTTTAATTTTATTTATTTCTCTTCGTTTTGAAATGTTTTTTACAAGTGATATTTTGATGGAGGCTGAAATTGTTGAGAATCCTCCTTGAGATTTTTTCTCTTCAAGAACTTTTATCTTCTCATCGTATTTTTGATGCGTTGCTTTTTCATCATTTCTGATATTTTCTAGAATTTTTTCTTCCTCGATAATTTTTTCTGGCACTTTATCGAAAAAATCTGTTCTTGTTTTGGTTAATTTTTCTCTTAATTCTTTATGAATGATTTCAACATCTTCTACTTTTTTTACAGAATCTGGAGATCTGTTTAGAAGGTCTACTTCTGCTGCTGCACGGCCATAAATTATAGCCATAGAGATATGGTTGAGCTTAGCACAAATTAAGAATTTTCAAAATATAATTACAGTTTTACCAACAATAGTCATTAAAAAAATTCATAATCTAATCATAGAAAAACGAAAAATTAATGAAAAACTAGTCTAATTCAGAACTATGGCAAAAGTTACAATCAAGGCTACAGAAAATGGACCTCTCATAGTAGATGTTGACGGTCAAACTAAAGCTGCCTTGTGTAGATGCGGTGCTTCAAACAATAAACCCAACTGTGATGGCTCTCATTCAAAAATTGGATTTAAGGCAAAAAGTTCCGAAATAAAAGTAACTGAATAAGACAGTGTCAAAAATAAATTCAATAGAAGTATGGAATTAGTGTAAAACCTAACCTTTAATAGAAAAAATTAATACCATCTATGACAAATTTAATGCTTACAAGAATTATTGCTATTAAAACGATTTTACGAAATACTTCCTGATTGATTCTTCCTACAATTTTTCTTCCAACATATGATCCTGCAACAGCCAATCCAACAAGAATTGGAATATAATAGTAAAATTGTTCTCCAAGAAATCCTTGTGAAACATAGACAGGAATTCGTGTTGCATCAGTAGCAAGTGCTATAGCCGCAGAAGTTGCGATGTAAGTGAGCTTTTCCAGCTTGAATCCAGTTAGAAAGGAAGCTCGCAATGCTCCACCAGTACCAATCAATCCAGCCAAAAATCCAGAAAGTGAACCGCCAGCAACAAGTGCTTGATTGTTTGCAGGAATCTTAACTTTAGAGCTTTTCAAACTGGATGCAGAAAATGCTATCAGGAAAATTCCCAAAATTAATTTTAGAATGTCTTGATGAAGAATGTCAATCAAGTGTGCGCCAAGTAATGCAAGTAACACGCTTGGAATACCAAACGTAGCTAGAATTTTCCAGTTTAATCCATGCTTAAAAAACGCCATTCTACTAATGTTGCCAGAGATGTGAAAGATGGCAACTAAAATTATTGCAGTCTTAAAATCGACAAAAAATAGTGCGATTGGAAGAAAGATAGTAGAGGAACCAAAGCCAGCTATTGTTCCTATGATTTCTGCGATAAAGGCCGAAATGAAAAACAGAATATCGGTTTTCATAATTTTGTTATTTCAGACATAAAGTGCTATTTAGAGTGTTTTAGTGAGTATCTTTACGCTTAGTTTTACCATGTTATGGGTAATTTTTTCTCATCTCTTTTTTTATACCACTAATAGAATTCAACCTTTAGTCATATCACAGGAGGAGAAAAATGAATCAAACTTTGACAGTAAATGAAACTATTTCCAAAATTCAAGACCTAATGGATAATGGAGAAGGAGATGCAGGCAGGC